>JABLTH010048400.1_pt1 | contig 241622 bp, 203 predicted proteins | sample 7875711 | NCBI WGS metagenome assembly JABLTH01 (sample SAMN14941262, study PRJNA633318) | bioreactor metagenome | isolation source: bioreactor | place: China | collected 2019-03-05
ATCTCTTCTTTTGCCTTGATGCAAAAGAAGCAAAAGATCAAGGACAAATGAATGGCTCCGCCCATTTGTCCGGCCAGCGCTTCACGAGCACCCTGCCATTTCTCCAATAACAAGACTATAGTTTCATATTACCAGCAGCAATAGAGAAAGTATCAGTATGAAACCCGTTTGTAAGGCAGTTCAAGTAATAGATTGCACTAAAAAAGTAACGTACCGTTCAAGAGGCGGTATTTGGAAATTGATGTAGTGGCATTAAACGACTGCTGCAGTATAGTTTTTTATGCAACGGTTTTAAGAGCAGGATTACTGAAGTTGAAGCTACAGTAGCACAAAAGTCACATCAGGGAACAAACCCGGGAAGGGGATGTAATCCTTCCCGGGTGTCTTTTTTTGGTTCTTTTTTGGACAAGCAAAAAAGAACAATACAAAATCGCAAAGGCTTACAATTATTTAAAAACTCTCCCTCCAACAAAACCAACTTATCTCCTAACTTTGTTCACACCACAACAACGATTATGCAATTCGATCCCAAAGGCCTGCCAGCCGAAACGCTCGTCCATCTTTATAAATCCATTTTGCTCCCCCGCATGATCGAGGAAAAAATGCTCGTGCTCTTAAGGCAGGGAAAGATCAGCAAATGGTTCAGCGGCATCGGGCAGGAAGCGATTGCCGTGGGTGTAACACAGGCACTGCTGCAGGATGAATGGATCATGCCGCTGCATAGAAACCTAGGTGTGTTTACCGGCCGCAATATGCCGCTGCATAAATTATTCATGCAATGGCAGGGCAATAAAGAAGGTTACAGCAAGGGCCGCGAACGCAGCTTCCATTTTGGAAGCAAAGAACATCATGTATGTGGTATGATATCACATCTTGGTCCGCAGCTGGCCATTGCCGATGGCGTGGCCCTGGCATATAAGTTAAAAGACGAACAAAAAGTCGCTGTTGCTTTCAGTGGCGATGGCGGTACCAGCGAAGGTGATTTTCATGAAGCGCTCAATGTGGCCGCCGTGTGGGACCTGCCCGTAATCTTTGTAATTGAAAACAACGGGTACGGACTCAGCACCCCGGTGAATGAACAGTACCGCTGTTTCAGCCTGGTGGAAAAAGCCCGTGGTTATGGTATGGAAGGCGTGCGCATTGACGGCAATAATATTTTAGAAGTGTACGACACCATTAAAGGCGTGCGTGATTACTGCATACAAAATCAAAAACCTTATCTCATCGAGTGCATGACCTTCCGCATGCGTGGACACGAAGAAGCCAGCGGTGTAAAATATGTGCCGCCCGAACTGTTCGAACTCTGGGAAAAGAAAGACCCCGTTAAACAGTACGAAGTTTTTTTACAGGAACAGCAGGTTTTATCTGCAGCAGATATGGAAGCAATAAAAGCCGGTATCAAAAACCATATCGAAAGCGAGCTGGCCATTGCGTATGGGGCGGCTGCCTTAACGCCAAACACGGCTGAGGAATTGAGAGATGTCTATGCTCCGGAGGTGAGTAGTGAGTTGTCAGTTGTGAATGGTCAATGGTCAATGGTGAATAAAGAGGCTTCGGGCGGTGGTCAGTCGTCCGTTGCCGGTCGCCCGCAATCATCAAAGCGCTGTCCTGCCGCACAGGCTGCCGTACATCGTACATCACACACCGAACATCGTTTCGTCGACGCCATCCAGCAGGCCCTCCGCCTCTCCATGCAACAACATCCCAACCTCATCCTCATGGGGCAGGATATTGCCGAATACGGCGGCGCCTTTAAAATAACCGAAGGTTTTGTAAACGAGTTTGGCAAGGCTCGTGTGCGCAACACACCCTTGTGCGAAAGCGCCATTCTAGGTGCGGCACTCGGTTTAAGTTTGGAAGGTTATAAGGCTATGATGGAAATGCAGTTTGCCGATTTTGTAACCGTAGGCTTTAACCAGATCGTAAACAACCTTGCCAAGATACATTACCGCTGGGGGCAAAATGCCGATGTGGTCATCCGCATGCCTACGGGCGGCGGTGTGGGTGCCGGGCCCTTTCACTCGCAAAGCAATGAAGCCTGGTTTGTGCATACACCCGGTTTAAAAGTGGTGTACCCCAGCACCCCCGAAGATGCCAAAGGTTTACTCATTGCCGCCATTAATGACCCCAACCCGGTGCTGTATTTTGAGCACAAGGCATTGTACCGCAGCATCAGCGGGCCTGTGCCTGACGGGTATTACGAAACCGAAATTGGTAAGGCCCGACTGGTACAAACAGGCACCGATATCACCATCATTACTTATGGCGCTGCCGTGCACTGGGCGCTGGACTATGCCAAAAACCACCCGCAATACAGCCTGCACATATTAGACCTGCGCACCCTGCTGCCGCTGGATTACGATGCCATTGCCCAAGCCGTGGCCGCCACCGGCAAAGTACTCATCCTCCACGAAGACAGCCTTACCGGCGGTATTGGCGGCGAAGTAGCCGCCTGGATTGCCGAGCACTGCTTTAATTATTTAGACGCCCCCGTACTCCGCTGTGCCAGCCTCGACACACCCATCCCTTTTAATATGGACCTGGAGAAAAACTTTATGGCCTATAGCAGGCTGGGGGAGATGGTGGGGAGGTTGATGGAATGGTAGTGTTTATCTGTCAATGTTCGCACCAATTCTGATAATACGTCAAAAGCTTAGAGAAGTAAACGTTTTTTCTCATTGGCAGTGTGCTTTTTTAGCATAGTAGTGTCAGCTATTTTGAGGTTATATTGCCACGAAGTTTTTTATTCAAGGGAGAGGCACAAAGACTCAAGTTAGATTAAGTGTATAACCGAAAAGTTGTTAACTTCGTAGTAATAAAAAAATTAATGAATTTCTTACATAGCGAGATAGGCTCCGCAAAAGACAATGCTAAAAGTCCAATTCATAATTGGTATAAATTTACTGCTGGCTTTTCGCATCGTTTCGTCGATGAGATTATCAAAACGGAGAATCTCAAAAGAAAAAAAAATTCACAAATTTTTGATCCTTTTGCTGGTTGCGGTACAACACTTGTTTCAAGTCAAAAAAATGGAACCCCGGCTGTTGGAAATGAGGGACAAGAGTTTATGTATGATGTCATCCGCGCAAAGTTGAATTGGAACCTTGATGCCCTAGAATTTGAAAACTATTTAATGTTTATTCATGAAGAAATGAAGGTTAGAATAAAATATTTCAATCATGAAAGCACTCCACATCAGCTTTTAAAATCACTTTATACTAAAAATACTCTTGCAAAGATTTATTCAATAAAAAATGCAATCTCATCTATTCCATCTTGGAAGTACAAGCTTTTTTTTAAGTTAGCATTAAGCCAATCGCTACACAAAGTTTCAATACATCCGATTGCTGTACCATATATTTCAAGAAACAAAACTCTTACACATACTGAAGAGCCATGGGAATTTTTTGAAAAAATATCACGGCAAATGTTTGTTGATACAATTGAATATTTCGATAAAAGAAAGACTTCAAAAATTTATTTACAAGATTCTAGGATAATTAATACTAAAATTGAAGATGGGGAATGTAATCTTTGTATTACTTCTCCGCCCTATCTAAACAATCTTGATTATGGAGAGATCTCAAAAGTACATAGCCACTTTTTTGACATCACCGATAACTGGAAGGATATCACTAATAATGTTCGCAAAAAATTAGTTACAGGTGCAACTACTCATTATAATGATTCAGAGTTCATTCTTGACGAGTTTAAAAAATCAGAATTTTACAAAATAAATAAGAAAATCGCCGATGAGCTTATTTTAATTACTCAAAAAATAAAAGCAACAGCAAATGAAAGGTCGGGTAAAAAAAGTTTTGATATTCTAACACTCCTTTATTTTCAAGATATGTTTAATGTTTTAAAGGAAGTTAGACGGGTTGTTCGAAGAAGAAACAATGCCTATTTGATTTTAGGAGATTCCGCACCATACGGAGTTCTTGTTCCAACAACAGATATCTTGGGAAGAATTTCCCAAAATGTTGGTTTTAGCAATTACGACATTCACAAGATTAGATCAAGAGGGGCAAAATGGAAAACTTTAAAACATCGTCACTCTCTTGAATTGACAGAAAATGTTTTAGTAATAAAATGATAACGCATATTAATCTTAGCAAATCAAAGCAATATGAACTGCCATTACTTACATCAAACGAAGCAAAATCTCTTTCTATAGATGGCGAAAAAGGTTGGAGTTTTTCAAATATTTATTATCCAATAGAGCTAAAAAATATTTTTATTGCCCTTAAGCGTCATCAATATACAAATAATAAAGAATTCACTGAAAAGTCGTTAAGGACAACCTCCCTCATGTAAAGACACCTTGGGAATGGAGACGCGTACTTGAACAAGAAAATGCTTTAATCAATTTTGGATTGATAACGAAAGACCGAAAAATAACGAAAGACTATTTTAATGAGTCTGAATATTCTACAAAATTGAATACTAAAGATATTGAAGTATTTAAAGAAATTTATCACTCATATTTTATATTCAAAGAACTCCATTCGTGGCTACTTAATCCAATACAAAAAGACCATATTGCTTTTCTAAAACAAGTTACTATTGAAGCCTTACAGGAGAAATCTCTTCCTATTTTTCCTTTTATAATGGAAAATAGATTTAACGATGCATTTGTTTTTTCTCTTACCGATAATACTGATATTTTTAGAATACCAAATGAAAATGACAAACTAATGCGATTTTGGGATGTATATGTTAAATGGGGGCAAGAATTAAATTTGCTGGAAAAATTTAATTTGAGAAACTTTGATTATGAACTGCTGAATAGCAATAAATCATTCTCGTGCGTTTACTATATAAACCCTGAGAAACCGGGTTTCGATTTGTTGAATTTTATTAAATCTCACTATCGAGGCAACCATATTAATGTAGCTAGGTTGATATTGAAAATAGCACTTCAAGGAAGATATAGAATTGATGACATTAAGGAATTCATAATTGATAGTGCATCGCAAAATAGGCAGGTTTTTAATTTACAGCGAACTTCCGAAGTCTTTCTAAAAAATAAAGAGTCTAATTTTTTACCTAAATTTAAAGGCTCTTATATATCTCATCTACTAATACAATGACAGAGAATAAAACAAATATAGCTAAGACACTACTAGAAAAAAGGAATATAAAGCCTGGTGAATCGCAGCATTTTCAAAAGTTGAAATTGTTATCTAATCCTTTTCCCCGAGCTGGGATTTCAGATTTAAATAGTCCAACAAGCTTAATCGAAAGACTCGCCCCTATCGATAAAGAAATAGAAAGGCAAATAGAAGAATATGTACTTGATTCTTTGGGACTACAAAATCCTTCGACTCAAAATAAATTTATCAGCGCCGTCATAAGAGGAGATTATGGGTCCGGAAAAACTCAAACACTTTTATATATAAAATTCCTATTAGAATCCTTCTCGGAAGTCAAAGACCTAAACAGAAAACCCTATGTTATTTATATTGATAATCCTGGCGTTAGATTAACGGAATTAATAGGCAATATCATTACTCAAATTGGAGAAGAGAATTTTAAAAGATATTTATGGGATATCGCATTGAATGGAATTGCTGTAAATGAAAATATAAAAAGAAGGTTACTCGAACTTATACCCAGGGGTGTTTCGCTTTTTGAAGATGAAACAGATCCCTTTGACCCAGTTAATTTAAATAGTTATAAATCTTTTCTTGATGCATGGTATATAAAAACACTTAACTCTAACCCTAAAAGAAAAAAAGAATTTTTAGACTTATTAAAAACTGAGGTTGTTCAAATACTTCAAAAAGAATTCTTGAATCCTACTGTATCATTATACTTTTACGAATTATTATCTGAAAATATTGGTGTAAATAAGGCATGGGAAGCACTTACTTCCGGAGAAGGCAAAAACTTAGATAAGAAAGAAGTTCATTTACTTAAAGCCATTGTACAACTAATAACGAAACAAGGGTATACCGACTTTTATATCCTCGCTGATGAGTTTGAAGATATTACTGAGGGCAGATTGAATACTCAAGAGTTAGATAAGTATTTAAAGAACTTAAGAGCTTTAATTGATAAAGACCGTACTTGGTGTGCTGTATTTGCAATGACTGGTCCTGCATTATTAAAATTACGTTCTATTTCTCCACCTTTAGCTGAAAGAATAAGTAGCAGAATAATTGATTTAAAATCCCTTGATATTCAAAGGGCGAACGCTATTTTAATTAATTATCTAAACTTAGCGAGGCCTGAATCAACTGATTTATATCCGTTTGATGATTCGGGAGTTAGTGCCTTGATTAATCTATCACATGGCATTCCAAGAGTCTTTCTGAAAAGTTGTTTTTCTTTTATTCAACGAGCTTTGGAGGAATTAAAAGAAGGAGAAACAATAAATGAGCGATTTGTTACTAAACACTTTCAAATAGAGGAAGAATAATAATCATTATAATGGAACCTTGGAGCGATCAACCTTTTGAACCCTTTAAGATTAAGTTCTTTCTAGATACAAATATTCTTTGTGATTTGGTTTGTGGTACTTATCAAGGTATAAATTTTACAATTTCGTGGCTGAATAATTGTGCGTTTGCAGATCTTGTCACCTCTAAGTATGTGATTTTTGAATTTCTTGATGTGCGAAAAAAAATGCTTTATCAAGAAGAGGTCAAAAGAATAAGAGACCTTAATTCAAAGTCAAATAAAAAATGGTGGCACTTTTGTCACTTTTTTAGCAAAAAAAAGAAAAGCATAGACCCTAACTATCTTGTTAGGTTTAAAGAGGAGTTTAGAAGTAAAGAAGTAAATTTCCATACTTATAAACAAAAAATAAACAGTGAGGTATCGCAAGACTTGTCTTTTCTTAGAACATTAAACATTAACTACTCTGATTATTTATTACATGACGACTTACTCTCGCCAACTAAAGACTTAAACCTGTTTTCTAAACTTTCAAGGGAAGATAGTATAGTTTGTATCTCTAGTATTTGGCCTGACGATTCTACAAAGGAATCTTTTGTAGTCCTGCTTACAAGAGATAAACCTTTCGTTGATTCATACAATGAAATTGGCTTAGCTTCTGTCTTCAGTAATTATAATTTAATTCCGCCTATTATAAATCATGTAAAAGATTTTAAACTTGGTGTGGGTAAAAAAGTTAATCTAACCGACCTTAATGACGACACAAAACTTCCATCATTTCTGCCAAATAAGTTGACAGAGTTAATAGTTGAAAAAAATCAATCACTTTTTCTTGGAAAGACATTCCCGCCATCTGGGGCCGGGTTCCCATCAGATGCTATTTGTTTTAAATTGCAGCCAAACACATCACTTAACAGCAATATTTATTTAACTATTATTGGTAAAAATCTAGACTTTATCTATTCGGTAAAATGTAGTGTGTCTGATTTTTTTTATAATAGCCCAACTCCAATTTCTGTTTACCCTTTTACAATAACAACCGAAGCCAATATAGCCTTTACCCCAAAAGAAGACTCAACTGGGGTTAAACTATCACTTACAACTTCAATAATCAATCGATTGAGGGAAGAAGGAAACTTAATATTTATAAATCCAGACAGTATGATATAAAATCATTCGTTATGCTCCCACTGGCACAAGTGTTTTCCGCCGCCGTCCGTCTCCAACGCTATTGGCGGCGAAACAGGTAATTTGACAAGTATAATAGTTATGGGTTTTGATTATACCAAAGACCTTCAAAAGAACCTGGTACAAAAACTGCGTTATTAGCAGTTACAAGATATTCAAGCGAATACTTTTCTGTTAAAAGCCGGTAAGTAGAAAAATCTGATGTGCTCACTATACCGTACCCGCCAATCATAAAATAATATTTACCCATTATTTTGTAAAAAGGCTTTACCTCAAGGTAATTTCCCGGCACATTCGGCGAGCTATATTTTAGAGTCCATGAAATACCACCATCAGTAGATTTATAGATAAGTGCAGTTGTCCAGTATGAACCAAAATACAGGTCATCATTATCATCCACAAAAATTGACTGTACGCTATAAGAAACATTGGGATGTACCGTTGTCCAGGTGATTCCACCGTCAGAAGATTTGAGCAGGTCTTCTCCTGCACTTGTCATATAAAGAACACCGGCAGATGTTTCGCAAAAGCTGTCAAAATGTTCATTAAAGATAGCTGTACTTGTTAGCTCAGTCCATGTCTGCCCTTTATTAATCGACATATATAGGCGGTTGTAATAGCTGCTAAAAAAAAGTTTACCGCTTTTAGTAATTCCGAGTTTGTAAAGTTCTCTTGTTTCGGTTATACCCGATGACCTGTATTCCCAGCTTGCACCATTATTGGGAGAATAATAAACGCCATTATGCCTTGTGCCAATATATACTTCACTGCCCTTTGCTACAATTTGTCTTATTTCTAAATTTGAAACCGGAAACGAAGTAAGACGTTGCCAGCTCATTCCATTATCATCTGAATATAAAGGATAATCAAAAGCAAGCAAACCTAGAAATATACGGCCACTTCCTGATTGACACAAATCGTTTATTCCGGAATGTGGTAAACAATAAGCAGGTTGCCATGCATTTAAAAAAGAACGGCCCAGGGCATGCACTGTTATAGAATCAGCAGGTGTATGTAAAGAGTCGAGCGCTGTTATTTTTATTGACTGATCGCCTGTTTTTGATGTTAATTGCCATGGATATCTCACAAAACCATCGTTATCGGTTAAATATGTTGCTGTTGTGTTTGAAGGGCAATCTTCTTTATTTAAATTGACCATAGTTCTTTTTAAAGGCTGGTCACCGATAGAAACCCTTAAAAGTAACGTGTCTTTTAATAAATGGCCGATAGTGTCTGATTGATTGTTACCAGCAATGACTTCTATCTTTATTTTTTTCGGAGGCTGATCTGTGCTATTATTTTTTTTACAGCCCTGAATAATAAATAACAGCATTAGCAATTGAAAAACCTTATTCATACATGGGTAACGATTAGGAGAATTTATTAAAATAATAATTTAAAGCTAATATATTTAATTTAAATTAATTGATGTTCTTTGCCGCTGTTGTTGTTCCCTACGCCGCCGTCCGTCTCCGACAAACGGCGCTACCTTAAGGCAGGTAAAAAGTAAATACGCACAGGCCTTTTCTATTTTCAAAAAACATTTCAACCAACTCCGTCGCTGGTTAGAAGACCAGACGACGGCATACAACAACCCCGACCCGGTTCGTAACACAGGAAACTACACCCATCTTTCGTCCCCCCAAAAAACCACCTCCCTCCTGACATACGGTTGTCACAGCCCCCCAATAGCTTTGCTGTAAATTAAAAACAGCCACATGAATTTAGTGTCCATCCGCATTATTACAGCCAATGTAAACGGGCTGGTAAAATTTTATGAGCAGGTAACGGGCCTCACCGCCATACAATACACCCCCGATTTTGCCGAACTGCAAACCCCAACCGCCACGCTGGCCATTGGCAGCATTAATACACTGCAGTTTTTCGGCGGCAGTACGGTGGCGGCTGCTGCACAAAACCGCAGTATGATCATTGAATTTATTACCAACGATGCCGATAGCGAATACGAACGCCTTGCCACCCTTATTGAACCCTGCCTGGTGCAAAAGCCCACCACCATGCCATGGGGCAACCGGTCGCTGTTATTTAGTGACCCCGATGGTAACCTGGTTAATTTTTTCACGCCCGTGAGCACCGCTGCCATTAAAAAGCTTGAAGAAAAAATATAACCACCCCGGTTCGTGTGCCACGAACCGGAACCGCCAACAACCAAAGCAACAACCTTAAAATGCCTCACGCAGGGTATTGCACACGGGCTTTGTACATGTAGTTTTACAAAAAAATAAAGATGAGACTAACCGGTGCTGTTATCATGCTGTTGCTGCTTTGGCTGCAACCTGCACAGGCACAAACCAACTGGGGCCAAACCTATGTAAACGCCATGAAGCGGTACAACGAAAAGGACTGGGACAATGCCATTGCACTGTTTAAAACCGCCATTAAAATAAACCCCGAAAAAAGAATTGTGTACCCCAGGTTGCTGATGGCGCACCTCCTTAAAACAAACACTTACACCGACAGCCAGTTTAACAGTTATATGCAGGGCGAAATTGATTTTTTGAGCGCACTTATTGCAAAACAGCCGCGTTTTAGTATTTATTACAGCGCCCGGTCTTCTTACTATATAGAAACGCATAACTACCCCAATGCATTAAACGACATGAATGCCGCCATCAGTTATGCCCCGCAGGATTCATTGTTTTATTTAAAAAGAGGTATCATTTACCAGCAATACTTCACGGGTAAAGACGAGCTGGCGCTGGCAGACTATAAAAAAGCCATCGCCTTGCATTGCAACGATACCGCCATGTACTATAACATGGATAAGATTTACCGGAAGACAAAAGAAAAATATTCACTGGCCGCTGTGCTGAGTGAACTGGTGGAACTTACCGGCCGTAAAGAAGCGGTGCCGCTGAAACTGCTGGCAAAAGCCTACGACGATGCCGACAACGCCGTGGTGGCCGGTATGTATTATGAGCGGGCCTATAAAATTGACCAGCTGCCCGAAACCTATGCACTGGTAAATGCCATGGCACAAAAAGCTGCTGCCAATGTTAAAGCAAATGGCGCCACCATTCCAAAACCAGGCGAAGAGAGCGGCGCTATAATAATTAACAGTGGCGCCGGTACTGCCGCAGCTAATAATACTAATAATAAAAGTGCTGCTCTGGCGCCAAAAGTTACTGTTAACAGCACCTGCGGGCTGTGTGGTGGTATGGGCAAGGTTCAAAAATATGGCACACACCTGGCCTATGTGCCAGTGTTAGACAACCAGGGCAGGAAATTATACAACAACTATCAAACCGTTACCGAATTTTACTACGAAACCTGCTCCCGTTGTGGTGGCAGCGGAAAGCAGCGTTAAAACAACATCTCATTACCTTGTTGCAAAAATGCCGGCACAAGTGCCGGCATTGCTGTTATAAATTATTTTCATCAGAAACTGTAATTCAAACCCACCATCACCAGGTCGGTAGTCATTTTATATGATACACTGCTGTTGGGTATGGCGCCATAAGGATTGGCGGCACTGATCATCATCGGGCTTAACAAGGGCCCGCTGGTAGATCCGCTGCTGGTACCATGATGGTAGGTGGCATTGAGTGTAACTTTTTTATTTACATCATATCCAACACCCAGCTGGTAACCATTTTTAATAATGGCGGTTGCCGGTGTGGAGAAGAAGGCCAGTTCGCTTTTAATAGGATTAGAGCTGTAAGTATAACCCAGCCGTACGGGTAATACAGGCAATATTTTATATTGAATGCCTGCAGAAACAATGGAAATATTTTCCCATCCAAAACCGGCTACAGAAGCGGTGCTGGTCCAGCCCCTGGCTTTAAAGCCTTCGGTGTTTTTATAATTTACAAAACGGTAATCGAGGGCCAGGTCAATTTTATTTTTTGAGTAACCAATACCGGCAGATACAATCGCAGGATAATCCATTTCAAATTTTACATTGGGGGCTGCGCTGCCGTCGAGGTAAGTATTTTTAAAATCAAACTTGCTAAATTTTTGCGGGGTTTTATAAGAGGCCCCGAGTTTAATACCCTTGCCTGAATTATAAAATACACCCAGTTGTGCACCCATACCCAATGCAGTGGCTTTATTGCTTACCGGGTAACCCAATGTATTGCTGGGTGAAGCAAGCGGGTTGGGTGCCAGTTTAAGTGATGCATAATTAAATGTGGGCGCCAGGCCAACAGAGAATTGTTCGGTTATTTTATATGCATAGGTAACACCCACCTGCATCAGCTGGTAGTCTGACTGTATGCGTCCAAAACCTCCGGCGCTTTGCGGCATATTAATAGCATTGGTATTGTTTTGCGGAAAGGTTACACCAAAACCGCTGATGCCAAATGCAGATACTCCGATGGTATGTTTACTTTCTTTTTTGCCCCATACCATGGCAAGCGCCGGCATTACTGATGCACCGCGGTCGTCTTTTGTAACACCGCTGAACGGGCCATCACTTGTTGGTACGGTGGAGGATAATTGCGGTGCAGAAAAGAACAGGCCCGCATTTACCGAAAATATTTTTTTATCAAAGGCCGATATGCCGGCGGGGTTCCATTGCAAAGCGCCATTGATATCAACAGGCTGTGCGGTGGCCGCACCGCCCATTGACATATTTACAGCACCAATGCCCTGCATAATATGACCGGCCTGTGCAAATAAAATAACGGGTAACAAAATAAAAACGGACGTGAGTAGCTTTTTCATAACAGTTATTTGTGCCGCAATGGTTGCAGCATTGGTTTAAAAAATTTTTTTACAGGAATTATTATACCATTGCCAAAGCAGTTCTCTGCTCAATGTGTCAGTAAAATGGCCAGGCTGTTTCTTTAATTCCAATCCTTGTAAAACAACTTAACCATTAGTGGCTGCTTATATAAACAGCATGTGCACACCTTCTCCTTCGCTGCGTTTATAAAAATCACCTACGGTGATAATTTCTTCCACGCCTTCGTACATGTCTTCTTTTTTATAATGGAACATATCAAAAGCAAGCTTGCAGCCCCACATCCGTACACCAGATGCAGAGAGGATATCCAGGAACTCGGGCACTTCGGGCATATCAATTTTTTCCATTTCTTTTTTCATCATACTGGTGGCCAGCGCTTCCATTCCGGGCAGGCCGCCGATCATGGTGGGTATATGCATGGAGGGGTTACCTACAGTGGCCACATGCAGGTGTTCCAGTTTTTTCTTGTGCACGGCTTCCAGTCCGAAAAAGGTGAAAAATATTTCCGCTTCAATGCCTTCCATGCGTGCGCCATTGGCCAGCACAAAAGCAGCGTATACATTTTCCAGTGTTCCCTTGGAAAGGATGATCATCATTTTATTTATTTTTCCATTGGTGCTCATAACTGAAATTTTTAAGGTTAAATACAACTGGCAGGTTTGGGAATGCCTGCAATTTTAGTGGCAGTTTTCAATGGCGCTACAGGAAAGAGCTGGTAAAACTCTTTGATATCCACCACACCGCTTTTGCCCACACGGCGGATGCTCAATGCCACTTTGTTCTGTTCTTCTTTTTGCAAATACCTGATCACTTCCCAGTGGCGGGGTGTTAATGGTACATTGGCTTCTGCTGCCAGTGCTTCGCCTACTTTTTCATCCCACTGGCTGAAGTCTTTTAAATAGCCTTCTTCATTAACGTTGATGGTTTTGCCTGCAATTACTTTGTCCATATTGATAGATTTTAAATTTGAAATTTTATGCGTAATGCTTGCCGCTCTCACTCATGGTGGCCGATACAAAGGGAATATGCGTGCCCTTGAGCAGCATGTGCCAGTAGATCCAGCGGAAAGCCAGTTTACCCATATGGTTCATACGGCTTTCTTTAAGCAACCTTAGGGGACCAATACCCGCAAAAGGAAAGGTGCCTTCAACAGGTTCGTGTGTATAGTTGAAATCAATCAGCAATGCCTTGCCGCCGCCCGTTTCAATAAAGCAGTTGGCATGGCCGTCAAATTCTTCTTTCAATGGTTCACCGTGTACAAACCGCATTATATTTTCTGTTAGTATCTCTGCTTCAAAATGCGCCACCGAACCCGCTTTGGACGCTGGGATATTGCTGGCGTCTCCCAGTACAAAAACATTTTTGTAATTGAGCGATTGCAATGTTGCCTTATTAGTGGGCACATAATTGAGATCATCTCCCATACCGGAGCGTTCCATTAATGCATCGCCTTTATTGGTGGGCACGGTAACCAAAAGGTCAAAAGGAATTTCCCTGCCGCCATAGTCAACAATAGTTTTATTTTCATTATCCACCCGCTCAATGGCAAAGTCGCCTTCAATATGAATGTTTTTCTCCACCAGTAAATGCTCCAGCGTTTCGGTGGCCTTGGGTTTGGTAAATGCGCCGCTGAGCGGGGTAACATAAGTGATCTCCACTTTGTCACGCATGTGTTTATTCTTGAAGAAAGAGTCTGCTAAAAATGCAAACTCCAGTGGTGCCACCGGGCACTTAATGGGCATTTCGGTAATATGCACCACCAGTTTTCCGCCGGGCCATTCCCTTAATTTATTGCGCAGCGCCAGCGCTCCTTCAAACGTATAAAAATCAAAAACTGATTGTTGCCATTCTTTCCCGGCCATGCCTTCAATTTCTTCCGGTGCTATTTTTGCCCCGGTGGCAATGATGAGCACATCATATGCCAGCTCACTGTTATTGGCCAGCAGCACTTTGTTTTCATCCGGTGCAATGCGGCTGATCTTTTGCTTCAGCAGTGTTACATCTTTAGGAATAAATTCTTCTATTGATTTTACAATGTCTTCGGGGCTGTAAATATCAAAGGGCAAAAAAAGATAGCCGGGCTGGTAATGGTGTTCTTCCCTTTCATCAATGATGGTGATGTGCCAGTCGGGTTTTTTTAACTGGTGATGCAGGTGGTTTGCCATCATAGTGCCGGCGGTGCCGGCACCGAGTATTACAAGATTTTTCATGTTTCTCTTTTGTGTTGATTACCCTGTAAAAATCCGGCGGTGTACCTGCTACCGTTATGATGTTGGTGTGTGTTTTTACTGAGCCTTGTCAATTAAAAAAATGATTGTTGCCCCAACTGGCGGGCAAAGCACTGCTATGTTACAAATGTTACCAAGCCATTGTTTTTTGAAACTTAATTTCAGTGTTTGCTTATTCTTCTCTCCGCACTTTTTACAGGTTCCCCAAGAGGCCCGGGCTGGTCTTTACAATAAACAATACACATTCCCTGCAGCCCAACGGTTTTAATTATTTTTGCGCAAACACTTTCATGGCTTTAGCAGAACGTAACAGGCAGCAAACATTTTTTCTCATTCTCATACTCGGGGCACTCAATGCCATCACACCATTTACCATCGACATGTATTTGCCGGCCTTCCCACGCATTGCCGCAGACTTTACCACCAGTATTGAAAAGGTGGCCTTATCGGTATCCACTTATTTTTTAGGTTTTGCACTGGGGCAAATTATTTATGGTCCGCTGCTGGACCGTTTTGGCCGCAAACCGCCCCTGTACGCCGGGTTGCTGTTGTACATTATTGCCACCATTGGCTGCTTTACCAGTAACAGCATTGAGGCTTTACTGGCCATCCGTTTTATACAGGCGCTGGGCGGCTGTGTGGCATCGGTGGCGGCTATGGCCATGGTAAGGGATTTTTTCCCGGTGCATAAAAGTGCCAGCGTTATTTCATTGCTGGTGCTCATACTCGGCGCTTCGCCATTGCTGGCACCCACTATGGGCAGTTTTATTGTGGGCTGGTGGGGCTGGCGTTTTGTTTTTATCATGCTCGCTGTGATAACGGCTGCTATTTTGGTAGTGGTGTTTTTCTTTTTGCCCGAAGGACACATGCCCGATAAAAGCATTTCACTAAAACCGGCGCCCATTATCAAAGGTTTTAAAGAAGTACTCACCAACCCGAAATTTTATGTGTTTGCACTGGCGGGCTCCTTTTCTTTTTCGGGCCTTTTTGTATATGTGGCGCATTCGCCTGCCATATTCATGAATCATTTTCATTTAAGCGAAAAACAATACGGCGCTGTGTTTGCATTATTATCGGTGGGCTTTATCGGCGGCAGCCAGTTGAACCATCTTTTGGTAAGAAGGTTCAGCAACCAGAAAATATTAAAGACGGCCTTGCTGGTACAGGCCATTATCGCGGTATTGTTTTTAGCAGGATCGCTGAAAGACTGGTATGGCATCACAGCCGTGATCATATTGCTGTTTGCATTGCTCAGCTGCTGCGGCATTACCTATCCCAACGCGGCCGCATTGTGCATGGCGCCCTTTTCAAAAAATGCAGGGGCCGCTTCTTCCTTACTGGGATTTATACAAATTGGTATTGGCGGTATCATTTCAGGCAGTGTAAGCATGCTGCCTTTTGATGCGGTTACGGCCATGTCGTTTATAATGGCAGTAACGGTGGGTATTGCAGTGCTGATATTAAAAATAACGGCCACCCGGGTGGCATAACCGGGTAACCGGCCCGTATTGCCTTTGCTGCTTATCTTAGCTTATCCATTGCAGTGATCCTGGCAATATGAAAGAAACAATTAAAACATGGGCCACCTATTTTGGTTTTGTGCTGCTGTCTGTTTACACACACGAGCTGGGGCATAGCATTGTTTCATGGATGATGGGTTATAAATCGGTGCCCACATTTGCAAAAGAATATGCTTTAGAAACTATTCCGCCGCAGGCGCAGCAATACGTGTCGCTGGGAGGCATACTGGGCAATGTATTGTTTGTGGTGATTGCTGCTGCTTTTTATTTTAAGAGTGTCTTTAAATATAAAACGGCATTGTTTGCTGCGGCTATTGCCAGCCCGGGAGTTTATACCATATTGTTTTTATTAAAGGGCCGCGGGCACGACAGCACCGAATTCCAGGAAGCACAGGCCGCACTGGGTTTAAATTACCCGGGGCATTCGGCCGACTTTCTTTTTTTATTTGTATTTCTTGCGGGGTTGGTCATACTCTGTGTTACAGTAAAGCTTAATAGTAAAATTGTTGCCCGGTTTTTATTGGGGAGCCTGCTCACTATTCTATTTATGGTTGCATTGCAAACAGTGAACAACCGTATTTTCGACCGCTTCTTTTAACCCGCATTAACAGCATTGGCGTCCGCAGGTTTGTAACTTAAAAGTTCGGCCAAACATTTGCAAATACAAAGCAGGCTGATGATGAATACGCTGCTGTAATTACTGTAGCTGGTGTTCTTCATCAAAAACATACTGCCCAATGCACCCAGCACCACGGCAACATGTATCACTATTTGCCGGCTGTCGAACAGGGCCGCATAACTGTCAGGGCTGGCAGTAAAAAAAGTACCATCCCTGAAAAAATGCACAATCAAATAATAAGCCTGGCTGCAAATGCTGATAAGTAATCCCAGGTTAAAAAATTTGTTTTTCAGCAGCAGCGTGGTTAATACATTGCTTTTATCGGTGCTGTTGTTGGCTACAAAGCCTATAAACGTAATGATGAAGATGGAGTAAAATAAAAAAATGCCAATGCGCATCAGCAAATATTTTATGCCCTTGCCAACATTGTACACCATGCGTTGCCCGGTGTTTACCGCACCGGCCGGCTGACCCTGGCTGAAAATAATGCGGATGCTGTTGAACAGCGCCATCACCAGTGTTTCCATCCAAAAAAACCAAAAAGCTTCAAATGGCTGCCAGTGATAAAAGGCCACGCCAAAAACAGGTATGCTGTTAAATGCAATGATCAGTAAAATGGCTAAGGGCCTGCTCATGCTGTAAAATAAAGAAATAAACCGCATCTGCAAAAGCACCGCTTGGGTTGCAGGTTATTACCCATGGAAAACCCTTATGCTGATTTGCCATCATAAAAATATTTTCGCATCTTTAAAGAAGCGCTCATATAACGGTTCCCTTTTTTAAACCCAATCTTAAAATGACTGTTTATGAAAAATGTTCTTTCCCCACTGGCAATGGTATGTTTGATTGCCATGTCATCCTGCACTCAAAACAGCGAGCAGCCACGCAACCCCAAACAATATACCGCCGTACAGCTGCGGAATAATATTGCAGTGGAAGCGGCCGGTTTTAACAGCGATGATTCTAAAATTTTATTCAGTGATAACCGCACCGGCATTTTTAATGCCTACCTGCTGAATATTGCAGATACCAGCGTGCTGCCGCTTACCAGTTCCAAAACAGATGCAAATTTTGCAGTTGATTTTTTACCGGGCACCGAAAAATATATTTTTACGCACGATAATGGCGGAGATGAGAATTACCAGCTGTATCTCAAAAGCAAGGGTGATACTGCTGCCAAAAGCCTTACGCCCTGGCCCGGCAGCGCTAATAATTTCAGCGGCTGGAGCGCCGATAAAACATCCATTTTTGTAAGCAGCAATAAACGCAACCCCAAATACTTCGACCTGTGGAAAATGGATACCGCCACCTGGACCCCGGTGCTGTTCTATCAAAACGATTCTGCCTTAACCGCAAGCATTATCAGCCCCAGCCAGCGCTATATTACCTTAAACAAAAACATCACGACCGATAAAAACGAACTGTACCTGTACGACCGTACCAATAAAACCTCCCGCCGCATCAGCAACGATAACGAAGCCACCTGGTTTGCGATGGCCATCGAAAAAAACGACAGCATCCTCTATTATACCACCAACGACGGCAGCGAGTTCAGTTACCTGGCACGCTATAATATCCATACCGGCAAATCAGAAAAATATTACGAAGACAAATGGGATGTTACCGGTTTCAGTCTCAGCCATAATGAAAAATACCATACCATTTTTGTGAACGAAGATGGTAAGAATAAAGTGCTGCTGTTTGATCATGCCAGCAATACACCCGTAAGTTTTCCTGAAATTAAAGACGGCGAAATTCAGAATATCATCATCGCTGCTTCAGAAAAAAATATCCTCCTCTCGGTGGGCAGCAGCACCAGCCCGGTTAACCTGTTTGCCTGTAATATGGAAAACAAACAGCTGAAAAAATTAACGTCCACCCTTAACAAAGAAGTGGATGAAAATGATCTTGCCAAAGCAACCGTGGTGCGTTTTAAATCTTTTGATGGAAAAGAAATTCCGGCCATTTACTACAAACCGCTGCAGGCAAGTGCATCCAATAAAGCCGGCGCACTGGTATGGGTGCATGGCGGTCCCGGCGGGCAAAGCCGTGCCGGTTTCAGCAACAGCATACAATATTTGGTGAACCATGGTTACGCGGTGCTGGCGGTAAACAACCGCGGCAGCAGCGGTTATGGTAAAACCTTTTACAAACTCGATAACCGCCAGCATGGATATGGAGATCTGAACGATTGCATCTGGGCAAAAAAATGGCTGGCGGCACAGGAATATATCGACAGCAATGCCATTGCCATTTACGGCGGCAGCTATGGCGGTAATATGGTGCTGAATGCGCTTACCATGCACCCCAATGAATTTAAGGCGGGTGTTGACCTGTTTGGTGTGGCCAACTGGATACGCACTTTAAAAAGCATTCCGCCTTACTGGGAAGATTTTCGCAAGGCATTGTACGATGAGATGGGTGATCCGGATACAAAAGACAGTGTGCTGCTGAAAGAAACATCCCCGCTGTTCAATTACCAGAAGATCACCAAACCGCTGATTGTTTTCCAGGGCGTGAATGATGTGCGGGTGTTAAAAATTGAGAGCGATGAAATTGTGGCTGGCGTAAAAAAGAACGGTGTGCCGGTGGAATATATCACTTACGAGGGCGAAGGACATGGTTTTATTAAAAAGGAAAACCAGGTCGCCACCGATAAAAAAACACTGGAGTTCCTGGATAAATACCTGAAACCAAAACCGGCGAAAAACTAATACAATTTTAGTAAGAGGTGGCAGCTTTGGTAAGGGTGCCACCTCTTACTTTTTATACATTTACAGTAAACAGCCAACTATGAGCAAAGGGATCCGCACACATTCAAGGGCCTGGTGGGGACCACCACGCAAATTTGATCCCAACGTGGAAGAACGTAAAATAAGCTGGCTCGAACTGTTTTACGATTTGGTGTATGTAATTGCCATTTCAAAGATCACCCATCACCTGGGCACACATTTCGGCCCGGCCGGTTTTTGGGAATACAGTTGTTTTTTCTGTTTGATCTTCTGGGGCTGGCTCAATGGCAGTTTGTACCACGACCTGCATGGCAATGCCGGCCTGCGCACAAGGTTAATGACGCTGTGGCAGGTAATGATCATTGCAGCCATTTCTGTTACCATCAGCCCCTCACAGGCAGGCACATTTAATTTTAACACTGCTGCCTTTATGATCATGCAGCTGTACATCACCTATATGTGGTGGAGTGTGGGCATTTATGATAAGGAGCACCGCAGGTACAATGTTTTTTATACCGTTCTTTATCTTTTTGCCTTTGCATTACTGGGGCTCAGTCTTTTTTTGCCGCAAAATGCATTGCGTTTTATTTTACCGCTGGTGATCCTCTTTAATTATTTGCCACCCTTTATCACGCAAAATAAATTACGGCGTTCCTCGCTGGAGCTGAGTTTATCATCCAGCATGTCCGAAAGGCTGGGGCTGTTCACCATTATTGTTTTGGGCGAAGTGGTGCTGGGTGTTGTAAACGGTATTGGGCAACTGGCCACACTTGATCTTGTAGCATGGCTGAAGTTTGCGCTTTCACTGGCGGTTGTATTTATTTTATGGTGGCTGTTCTTTACACTCACATCCAACCGCGATGCAAAAAAAGGATTTATCAATGCAAGCCTGCTGCAGCTGCTGTATATTCCCACGCTGATGTCGCTGGGTTTAATTGCAACCATATTCACACAGCTGTTTGAAAAAGGAAATGGCGATGCGGCAACGCTGACCGTTATATTCAGTTATGCGCTGGCAGCTTTTATGGCCGGCATTGGCATTATGATGGGGCTGCTGGTATACCCCGCAACATTTGATCCCATGCGCAGGCGCACCCGGGGTTCATTATTCATTACCGCGGCTGTTTTTTTGGTAATTGCCGTAGCGGGGTTACATATACCAGTGGTTTATTTTTTGCTTATTGCAATACTGGTGCTTTGTATCGAGATCATTTACCTCAATTCGCTCTACTATAAACTTACCGGAGCAACCAATGAGGCGACAGCAGCCGGCTGACTGCAGAAAACCGTTTTTGCATTCAGCAGAATCCGGATTTTTATAACGATATTGTGGATACAATGAATTAACGGTTGCAGGCATACACAGGCAAATAAAACCGCCGCACTCCTGCTCAAAATTTATCATCCATTTTAAAAAACCTTGTATGTCCAAAAAGGAATTCAACAGGCGTGATTTCATCAGCAACACCATTAAAACATCTGCAGGGCTTGTACTGCCCGCTATTGCATTACAGGCAGGTGCACACGTAAAAAAACAGGACCAGCCTTCGCCGCTGGCCACATGGGCAGCACCCAGGCTGAAGTTTTCTGTGATCAATATCAACCATGCACATATTTATGGTATGGTGGGTGCGGTGATACGCGGTGGTGGTGAGCTGGTGGCTTTTTATGCCAAAGAACAGGACCTGGCCGATGCGTTCATCAAAAGATTCCCCGAAGTAAAACGTGCGGCCAGCAAGCAGGAAATTTTAGAAGATAATTCCATACAGCTCATCCTCAGCTCCGGTATTCCCGATGAGCGTGCACCACTGGGTATTGAAGTAATGAAACATGGTAAAGATTACCTGGTGGATAAACCCGGCATCATCACACTGGAACAGCTGGCAGCAGTACGCAAAGTGCAGAAGGAAACCAAACGCATTTATTCCATCATGTTCAGCGAACGCTTTGAGAACAGGGCCACGGTAAAAGCAGGCGAACTGGTAAAAGCCGGCGCTATTGGAAAAGTGATACAAACCATTGGCCTGGGTCCGCACCGCATTTCATTATCCACAAGACCCGACTGGTTCTTCGACCGTAAACGTTATGGCGGCATTATTTGCGATATCGGCTCACACCAGTTTGACCAGTATCTATTTTTCACCGGCACCACAAAGGCCGAAGTGGTGGCTTCGCAAACAGGCAATGTGAACCATGCACAATACCCCCACTTTGAAGATTTTGGTGATGTGATGCTGCAGGGCAACGGTGGCATGGGTTATATACGGCTCGACTGGTTTACACCCGATGGTTTAAAAACATGGGGCGATGGCAGGCTGACCATTTTGGGCACCGGGGGATTTATTGAGATCAGAAAAAATATTGACATTGCCAATCATGACGGGCCCGATCACCTGTATATTGTTGACAACAAGGAAACCCGTTATATCGACTGCAGCAAGGAGCCGCTGCCCTTTGGTGAGTTGCTGGTAAACGATATTCTGAACCGCACCGAAACAGCCATGACGCAGGAGCATTGCTTCCTGGCAACAGAGCTGGCTTTAAAAGCGCAGAAGAATGCCCGAAAGGTAACCCTTAATAAATAACCTGTCTGTATTTTCATTCCCCAACAATCAATTTAAAAACACAACGCAATATTCTTCATTTATGAAACAGCTGATTGTTACCCTGTGTATTCTATTTGCCGTATTACCCGGCTACTCACAAACTGCTATTGACCTTGCAAAGTCCGGTGTGGAAAAAGCAAAGGCGGGAGATTATGAAAATGCCATTAAGGATTATGATAAATCGGTGCTGATGGATTCGTCCAATGCCGCCGTGTATTACAACCGCGCCGTATCAAAAAGTAAAATAAAAGACTATGCCGGTGCCGCTGCCGATTACAGCAAGGCCATCAGCATACAGGACGATGCAGACAGCCGCTACAACCGGGCGCTGGTTGAAATTGAGCTCAGCAATTACAAAGCTGCCCTGGAAGATCTTGTAAAAGCAGAAGATGCAAAAAAGGATAAAGCGAATTTCTGGTTTTACAAAGGCAACTGCAAATTCATGCTCAATGATCTTACCAATGCCATTCCCGATCTTTCAAAGGCCATTGAAATGAAGGCCGATTTTCACCAGGCATATATCATCCGCGGGCTTAGTTATCTAGGCCTCAAAAATAAAACCGCCGGCTGTGCCGATTTGCAAAAAGCAAAAGAACTGGGCTCTGTAAGGGCCGATATATATATTCAGAAATACTGCCTGTAAAAATCACCCGCTGCATATGCTTATGAAAAAGGGATATTACTTTATTGCCATTTTTGTACTGCCGTTTATTGTATCGTACACCGTTGCTGAAAAGAAAAAGCAACATATACTGGTGTTTTCAAAAACGGCAGGGTTCCGTCATTCCAGCATTAAAGCCGGTAAAGCCGCACTGCTTAAAATGGGAGAGGAAAATAACTGGGTGGTGGATACAACAGAAGATGCTGCTGTTTTTACAACAAGCAATCTAAAGCAATATGCCGCTGTTGTTTTTTTAAGCACCACCGGCGATGTGCTGAATGATGAGCAGCAATCGGCTTTTGAAAAGTACATTCAATCGGGTAAAGGTTACCTCGGCATTCATGCCGCCACCGATACCGAATACGGATGGCCCTGGTATTGCAAACTGGCAGGCGCCAGTTTTGCCAGTCACCCCAAACAGCAAAATGCAGCATTGCATGTTACAGACAGCACACATCCCTCCACCCGTTTTTTACCCAAAATATGGCAGCGCTTTGATGAGTGGTATAATTTTAAAGATCAGAACAAAGATGTGCATGTGCTGCTCACCATTGACGAAAAATCGTACGAGGGCGGGAAGAATGGTGATGACCACCCCATGGCCTGGTACCACGAGTATGACGGCGGGAGGGCTTTTTACACTGCGCTGGGCCATACTGAAGCTTCTTATACAGAAGAAAATTTTTTAAAACACATTTTGGGCGGACTGCAATACGCAATGGGTAAATAAACATGGATTTATCATGCGTATAACGGAACTTTGATGGCTCAAATGATCCGCAAAACATGATTAAGTCTTCGCTGAGCTTATTGTTTGTTCTTATTATTGCCACCGCTGCTGCACAGCAGCCTTCTTTTAAAGTTCATGATATTCCCTTACCGGCTTCCATAAAATATGATGATAACCAGTTTTCGGGTTTGTTCATACAAGGCAAACAATTATTCCTGATGCCCGAGTGCCGGTTGCAGCAGGGCCACGAAGCAAGATTGTACCTGATGGACCTTGCACGTTTTAAAAAGCACCGCAACGATACTGCCTTTGCCTCCAAATGGAAAAAAATTCCCATTCACCAGCTGGATAGTGTAAGAAATAGAATTGATGCAACGGGTAATGAATACGAAGGACTGGAATCAATTGTGGTGGACGGTACCACAGTATATTTTTCTGTTGAAACCAGCACGCCATCCTTAAACTGTTTTCTGTTGAAAGGAGCGTTAACAGATACGGCGGTAATAATGGATACAAAGTTTTTGGTGCCGCTGCCCAAATACAAGGGGGCCGACGGAAAGCCGGTTTACAATGCGGGCTTTGAAGCGGTGGTAAAACAGGGTGAATATTTTTATGCGTTTTACGAATACAATTATTTTAACCATAACAATGAGGTAACGGTACTGGACAGGTATTCTTTTACCGGCAACGGTTGTTACCACGCACTGCCCATTCAAAAACTGCCCTTCCGCATTACCGATATCGTGAATACAGGCGCTGATCATTTTACTGCCATCAATTATTTTTACCATGGCGGCGGACCCGATACCGTGTACCGTGTGCCGCAAACCGATAGTGCGAATTATGTTCACACAAAAGACAGCGGTAAATTTGTTCCTTACTGCAGGCTGATAGACGTGGAACTGAAAGCAGATCATTTTGAGTGGCACACGCTATGGAACTTCCCCAAAGAATACAGCATGTACAACTGGGAAGGAATAGCCGCATGGAAGCAAGGTTTCTTCATCATCAACGATAAATTTTCGGCAAGGCCCAATCACTCTGCTTTATTGTATCTCGAAAGAGAAAATTAATTACCGGGTCTATTCCATGGTTGCATAACCGGCCGCCGTTGCCGCTGCTGCCTGGTGCAGGTCCACCACCACGATACTGTTATTTCCTTTTTGTAAAAAAGATGCGGGGCAGAACAAACGTTGCTGCGGACCAATATTCCAGTAACGGCCCAGGTTATGTCCATTTATGTAAACAACACCCTTTGAATATTTACTCATATCGATATAGGTATCGCCGGTTTGCTGCAATGAAAAATTACCGGTGAAAATATTGCCCCCTTTTTCAGATGTGTTTACCGGCATTTTCGTATTTAATTTTTTAATGAACGCTTCATCCATCGGCAGCAGGTATCTTTCCCAGTTCATCAGCGTCATACCATTGAGTGTAACACGGTCGGTAATGCCCTTGCGGTCAATCATAAACTGTGCAAAGTTGATATGCCCCATGCCTTCCACCAGTATTTCCAGCACCGGGTCTTTCACATCTGTCTTTGGCAGTGTTACTTCCCATTTACCGCCATCACGAAAAACCGTATCAATAAACTGGCCGTTCAAATACACCAGTGCATAATCGTGCGGTTCCCAAATTTTAAGTTTGCCGCTTTTATGACCCACCAGTGTTGTTTTATACAAAATCAATCCCTGGTTTTGGTCAAACATTTCCATGGGCTGCGGCTGGGCTGTTTTAATGGGTTTTTCTAAATGATTCCAGATGGCATCTGTTTTTGTGAGTTTGAATTCAGGAATTGTAACCGTATTGATTGCCTTAGGAATTGCGGGCAATGTTTTGCCTGTGTACTGCGCAATTAAATTTCGCAGCATGAAATATTTGGGCGTGGGCAAACCCTGTTCATTGATGGGTGCATCGTAATCGTAACTGGTGATATCGGGCTGGTAGGCTGTGGGAGAAAATGCGTTAGCTCCCGCGGTAAAACCAAAATTGGTGCCGCCATGTATCACGTACAGGTTGAAGGATTTTTTATGCTGCAGCAAATATTCCATTTCCTTTTTCAGGTCTGCGGTATCCGGTCTTGCCCATTTTTCGCCCCAGTGCGTGAGCCAGCCGGGATAAGTTTCTGAACTGAATGCCGGTACATCCGGGTTTTGTTTTTTGGCTTCATTAAAATCCGCATCGCTGCTGCCACTGTCCAAACCAATGGCCGCATCTTTTAAACCGCCCGCTTCCAGCATAAAAGGCGTTGGTCCGTCTGCAGTATAAAATGGCACCCTGATGCCGTTTTGTTTCCATAGCTGCTGCAGTGTTTTAATATATTCCTTATCGTTGCCATAACTGCCGTATTCATTTTCCACCTGCACCATTAAAATGGGACCGCCATTTACACATTGCAGCGGTGCTACTTCCTTTGCAAGATGTGCAACATAATTTTTTACAGCAGCCATGTAACGGCTGTCCATACACCTTAATTTAATGTCTGTTGTTTTAAGCAAGTAAGTGGGCAAACCGCCAAAATCCCATTCGGCGCAAACATAGGGCCCGGGGCGCAGCAATACCCACATGCCCTCTTCTTTACAAATACGGATGAACGCCGCGATATTTTTATTGCCGGTTTTAAAATCAAACACACCGGGCTTTGTTTCGTGGTAGTTCCAAAAAATATAGGCGGCAACGGTATTGCAACCCATAGCCTTTATCATTTGTATTCGGTGGCGCCAGTATATTTCCGGCACACGTGCGGGGTGCATTTCACCGCTGATGATCTGAAATGGTTTTCCATTCAGCAAAAATTCATTTTTCCCAAAGGAGAAAACATTTTTTGTCTGTGCAGCCGAGGAAAAGCTTGTGGCAATAAAAATAACTAAGGCGGTTGTTTTTAGTAACAGGTACAGCTTCCTGTTGCTGTTTTGTAATGCATATTTCATGTAAAGCTGTTATTGGTTATTGGTATCCTTTTGCATTTTCGCATCATATTCCTTTTGCAGTGCATCCAGTTCTTCATCGTAACCGGCACGATCGGCAAAAGCCATTGGGTTGTATGCATCTCCAGGTTTGTGTTTATCGTGCATGCTGAACTGGCTGGCATGCGAGGCCACCCAGATATCAAACTGTTGTTGTTTCAAACTCATTAATGTTTTTGCATAGTCACTGGCCACGCCGGGATAAGTGCTGATATCGGCAAAACGCTTGCTGGTTACAATGGTGGGCATATTGGCAATAAGCACCCGGTAACTGCGTGCCGAATCGGTGGTGGTAAAAATATAACTGCAGGAACCCTTTGTATGTCCCGGGTGACTCAGCATAATTAAAGTTGTGCCCCCCAGGCTGATACTGTCTCCGTCGTGCAAAAATTTATCGGCCTTTACCGGGGCAAAAAAAGCGCCTTCGCCACCCAGCGCATAATCGGCATCACCACCGGTTTTGATCACTTCTGCTTCGGGTGCATTTACCCAGAACTTTGCCTTTGTTTTCTTTTTAATTTCAGCCATGGCGCCCAGGTGATCGTAATGCGCCTGCGTGGTGAGCAGTATTTTGGTATCAGAAAATTTAAAACCAAGCGATTTGATATTTTCCTGTACCTGTTTGCCCGAAGATGCAAGACCGGTATTGATGAGAATATTTCCCTTTGCTGTTACAATCAAATAACTGGCCAGGTCGTAAGTACCCACATAATACAGGTTGCCCGCAATACGGTAAGGCTGGTATGGCTGCGCCCATTCGGGATGGGTTAATTTGGGTTCTTGTACTTTTTGTGCGGTAATGGTGGATGTGAAAAAAGCAAACAGTGCAATCAGAATAATTGCTTTACTAAAACGTGGTTGCATGAATGATTTATTTAAACGGAAAGTTAGTGTGCTGTTGCCTCATAAAAAAAGTTAAATGACCATTTCATAAAAAGTTTTTAGCAGCTGTATTATAAAAACAGAAAGCTCCCTTGCGGGAGCTGTTCTGCGTTTTTCATACCTGTATAACCTAGTTCTGCATGCTTTCGGCGGCGTTCTGGTCGCCATTGCTGCTTTTTCTTTTGAACAATGACATATCAATTTTTCCAAAACGGTAAGAGAAATTGACACGGAACATTTGCGGGTCTCTCAGCCTTTCGTAGTTCTGCACAAAATAATTGCTGTAACTGTACTGGCTGCTGATCCTGGTGCGGAATATATCGCTGATGCTGAATGATACCGAAGCCGCATTATTTTTTAAGAATGATTTTTTGAACGCAATATCCATTCCCCAGCTGGGTTTGATATAACCCTGTGAGGCGCTCTGGCTCTGCGACATTTGCGGCGGGCCCTGCATACCGCTGCTGGAATTTACCGGCAAATTGGTTTTGCTCTGGTACGTGGTGGTAAGCTGCATCGCAAAATTGGCGGGCAGTTTAAAATTGCTGTTGAACTTGCCAAACCAGCTCCACATGGCATCCTGTGCGGTGGCGCCGGAAATATTGCCGGTATTGATTTTTGAGTTGTATATGTTCAGGTTGGTGCTTACATCCCACCATTTGGTAAGATAATTGATACCGGTAAGCTCTGTACCCACCGCATAACTGGAGTTGGCATTGATATAACTGTTAATGATATCGGTATTGCCTGTTGTGCTGTTATACTCTTCGGTAAGATACCTGGTGATCAGATCGGTGCTGTGCTTGTAATAAGCCGATGCAAGGAACGTGTTTTTGGTGCCATAGGTTTTTAAATACGACAGTTCGTACGACTGTGTAAACTCCGGTTTTAAAGCGGGGTTACCTCTTGTGATATTCAACTTGTCGGTATAATCTGTATAAGGTATCATCTGGAAGAAGTTAGGACGGTTGATCCTTCTTGAAGCGCTGAACTGCAACTCCTGCCTGTTATTCAGTTTCTGGCTCAGGAATAAAGAGGGAAATAAACTTACCGCGTATTTATTGCTGAACTGGTCGCCGGTATTGGTAAGTGTGCCGCTGTAATCAGAACTCTCGGCACGCAAGCCAGCCTTATAGCTAAAGTTTTTGATAGTATTGCTCATTGTGATATAACCCGCATATACGTTGTCCTTATTTGTATAATTATTGGTGGCAGATGAAATCTGTTCGTACTGGCTGGTGGAATTATTCATTACATAGTTGTAGGTACTGTTCTCCCTGCTGCGGATAGCCGCCCTTAAACCGGTTTCCAGTTTATAGGTTTTTGAAAAAGGCAGTACATAATCTGTTTGAATGATAAAGTTCTTATCACTGCCATCGCCATTTACTTTTTCCAGGCCGGTAGCCTTGCTGGCACTGCCACTGCCAAAGTAGCTGGTGGTGTACAGCGAATTGCTTTCCGTTTTACCGGTAAAGTAGTTGGCATCAACCGTAAGCTCTTCTCCTTCCTTCTTAAATAACTGCTTCATGCCAAATACCAGTCCCTGACCGTTAAAATCCCTGGTACCGGTTGTAACACGCTGGCTGCTGCTGGTAATTTTACCGCTATTGAATAAACTGTCGGTACTGATATTGATGGTTTCGTATGGCTTGAACTCCCCGTGTGCTTTTATGCCTGATAAAGACAGTGTGGTGCGGTTGCCGGCAAAATAATCCAGTCCTGCTTTTGCAAACACAAAACCGCCGTTTGATTTATTGTAGTTCTGCTGGTAAACAGAGGTGAGTGGTGCGGTTAGTAAATTATCCCTTTCTGTGGTACCGGTGGTAACGCCCTTGTTCTGGTTGGCATTTACCGATGCGGTGAAGTTGAATTTATCTTGCCGCAGGCTGATATCTCCTCCCGCATTCACGCCACCGCGTTTATCAACACCCGCACGCAGGTTTCCGTTGTAACCGGATTTTTTATTTTTCTTCAGCACCACGTTAATGATACCGCCCCCGCTGCCGCTGGCATCATATTTTGCAGAGGGGTTGTTGATCACTTCCACGCTTTCAATAACGTCGGCGGGTATCTGGTCAAGCGTTAACGTGGTGGGCCGGCCATCCACCAATAACTGCGGTGCCGCATTACGCACGGTAATGTTACCGTCAATATCCACGTTCACCGAAGGCACATTGCGCATTACATCCACGCCGGTACCGCCCGTGCTCATGATATTTTTTTCAACATTGAATACTTTTTTATCGGCACTCAGTTTTAATGCCGCGGCAGATGATACAACAGTTACACCCTGCAGTTCCTTTGTATCAGTGCTGAGGGTGATATTGCCCAGGTCCTTGTCAAAGGATGGCATGGTTGCCGGGGCCGCATTTTGTTTGGGTGCGTTGCCGTTCATTTTTGGCATAAAGGAAACGGTGGCTTCGTACGGCTTAAAACCAACCGCAGAAATTTTAAGGGTCAGGTTTCCTCTTACCGGCAGTTCTTCAAAACTGAAGTCGCCGTTGTTTTTGGTAACTGTGGCAGTTAACAAAACATCTTTCATTTTTTTGGTGGTGCTGTCCATCTTTTTCTGCATCAGCAATACCGATGCTTCAGAAACAGGTTTGCCTGCATCGTTCACTATTTTTCCATACACATGACCCAGGTTGCCGGGGCCGGCGTTTTGCATGCCTGCGGGCATACCGCCCGGCATCTGTGCCATAGTGTTCAGTCCTAAAAAGATGGCCGCAAGTGTTATCAGCTTTCTCATTGTTCTTTTGTTTTATTGAACACAAAGCTATTTTGCATTGCCGGGGCGATGGGTGCAAATGAGATAAAAGCCGTTTTTCCTGCGACGAAAACGATGCTGATTTTTTACCCGCTGTACAGGCGGAAAATGAGAGGGATATGCGGCGTCAGATGCGGCCGGTAATAGCGGCCAGCGCTTCTTTATAGTTATCGCTTACCGGTAACTCCAGTTCATTGATGAAGAGACTTGATTTGCGCACCGAAGAAATAAAGGCCACCGAAACAATATAGGATTTATGAATACGCACAAATTTATCTGCAGGCAGCTGTTCTTCCACGGTTTTCATGGGCATGCGGGTAACAATGGGTTTGGTGGTGCTGTGCAGGTGTATTTTAATATAATCTTTCAGTCCTTCGATATACACAATATCATCGTGGTTCACTTTAACCATGCTGTATTCCACGTTCACAAAAAAATAACCGGGGTTGGTTTTGGTAACCGCAGTTTGCTGTTTCAGGTCAAACAGTTCCTTTGCCTTGTTGCAGGCTTTGATAAAACGCTCCAGGGATACCGGCTTTACCAGGTAATCGGTCACTTCCAGGTTAAAACCTTCCCGCGCATATTTTTCGTAGGCGGTAACCAGTATGAACATGGGTTTTACGGTAAGGCTTTGTATAAACTGCAGGCCCGTTAAGCCGGGCATTTGTATGTCAAGAAAAACCAGGTCCACTTTCTGGTGCTGCAATGCATTCATGGCATCAATGGCATTATCGTAGCTGCCCACCAGTTTTAAATAAGGCAGTTTGCTGATATTGTCTTCCAGCAGTTCCAGCGCCAGCGGCTCATCATCTATGGCAATGCAGTTGATCATGCAGAAAGATTAATGGTTAATGATGTAATAAAAAAGCCGCCTTCTTTTTTAATGTGCAGTTTGTGCTTTTGCTGGTACAGCAGTTCCAGCCTTCGGGCAACGTTGGTGAGGCCAATGCCCGATGCCCTGTCTTTTACCTCGGCGGAATCTTCATTGTATTTATTGGTAACCGTAAACTGCAGCACATTGTTTTTGGCCTCCAGTTCAATTTGTATCATGGCCTGGTCAATCATACCCGTGCCGTGCTTGAATGCATTTTCCACAAAGGGTATCAGCAGCATAGGTTCGATATAATATACTTTGTCGGGCTGGTGAAAAATGGTTTGGATGCTTACCTTTTTTCCAAAGCGCTGTTGCTGCAAATCGATATAACTCTGCAAATATTCTGTTTCCTTTTCCAGCGATACTTTTTCCTCACCTGCCTCGTACAGCATATAGCGCATGAGGGAAGAAAGTTTTATCAGGGAAGGTTCCAGCTGGTCCGACTGCCGTCTTGCCAATGCCACCATATTATTTAGCACATTGAACATAAAGTGCGGACTCACCTGTGAGCGCAGCAATGATAATTCTGTTTTTAAAAATTCATTTTCTTTTTCCTGGGCAAGATTATCTGCATGCATCTTGTCTTTGATGGTGCGGTACGCAATACTGCAGGCCAGTATAAAAAGGCAGATGAAGAAAATAAAGAACGCATGCTTTTGCAAGGTATAACCCGGTCCGGGATTGGCAAATGCCTTTACCAGCGAATAATTCTGCAGGGTGATGAGCGTAAAACAGGCCGCCACCGCCAGCAGGTAAAAAATGTATTTCCGCTTATACACCAGCCTGGGAAAAAGCACCAGCGCATTCAGGTAAAAAAAACCAACCAGGCAAAGATCATTCAGCCGCATGATGAAAAAATTGGCAGTTTCATCTCCTTCTGGCCGGTGTGGCTGTTCGCCGCCGCTGAACGAGGGGCGCAGCAAGTTGGGCAGCGAAAACAGCAATACCCATGCTGCAATGTGCATGGCCACCACCGCCCATTTTTTATTATACCATCCGGGTTTCATGCTGCCAAATTACGCATTCGGCCGCTGTTATAAGGCAACTTGCAAAACATTGCGACGAAAGGGCTTTTTCCTGCTACGAAATACCGCAGCCCCATTGCTCATTGCTGATGAATTAAGGCATATTTTTACCCATAAATTTTAATGATGACGGTTACAGTAAAACTTTCTCAAAGCGATTTTTTAAAAGCCAACCTGGCGGTATTGTCAAAGCGGCCCCTGTTTCTTTTAATTATGTGCTGCATGCTTTTTATAGTAGGGTCCAATTCGGTAATGGCGATCGGCCGCGGTAAATCTGCCCTGCCGGAACTGTTGCCCGCTTTGATCGTTGTGATTATTTTTGGTTCGCTGATGTACTTTGGCATCCGGAGAAGCTATACCGGCAACAAACGTGCAGGCGAAACCATTGCCTATAGTTTTGCTGATGAAAACCTGGTAATACAGGGAGAATCCTTCAGGTCTGAACTCTCGTGGGATAAAGTATATAAAGTATCCACCAGCAAAAACTGGTTACTGGTTTGGCAGAACCGGCAAATTGCCAATGCAATACCCAAAGCCAGTATTCCCGAAGGAGGGTTAACCGTTATCAAAAACGTACTCGATAAAAACGGCGTTAAAAATAATCTTTGATCTTCGATAATCATCAGCATGAAAAAAATATTTTCCATTGCAGTACTGTTCGTTTTACAAAACAGTTATGCGCAAACCATTTCCGATTCGCTTTTAGTGGATGGGCATTACCGCAGTTTTTATTTTAAAAAACCTGCCAGCACCGCAAAGAACCAAACCATCATCTTCATCATGCACGGCTCGGGCGGCAATGGTACCTTGATGATGGAGCCCGCCAAAAATTTACAGGCCGTGGCCGACAGCCTGGGTTTCTTTCTGGTATATCCCAACGGTTATAAAAATTACTGGAACGAATGCCGCAAATACGCTACTTCGGCCGCCAATAAAGAAGATATTAACGAGCCCGCATTCTTCAATGCCATGCTGACGTACTTTAATAAAAACTACAGCACCCGGAAAAAACAATTCTTTTGTATCGGTCTCTCGGGCGGTGGCCATATGAGTTATAAGCTGGCCATGACCATGCCCGGGCAATGTATTGGCATTACGGCCGTGGTGGCAAGTTTACCCGACAGTGCAAGCATGGATTGTACATTGGGGAAAAAGCCGCTGGCGGTTTTAATTGCCAATGGCACCAAAGACGGCACCAACAAATACGATGGCGGCGATATCATCATCAACGGCGGTTCCTGGGGTGTGATGCAAAGCACACAGCAGTGTTTTCATTACTGGGCATCGCTGGCGGGTTATGCCGGTGAGCCTGTTACCGAACAATTACCAGATCCTTATCCCAATAACGGGCAAAATATTACCCGCTATACTTACCACCAAAACGGCAAACCCGATGTGGTGCTGCTGAAAGTAAATGGTGGCGAACATGCATTTCCCAAAGACCTGGATATATTTTTGACGGGGGCTGATTTTTTTATGCGGGAAATGAAAAGGCTCAAGCTGCACTAATTAGCGTACCTGCTTTTGTATCATCTCAGTAAAAATCAACACAGATTTTTTACGGTAGCTGTCCTTGGGCCAGGTGATGGATGCCTGGCTGATAATATTCAGTCCTTTGATGGGAATGGTTTTTAAACTCTTTCTTGCTTTAACAGCAGCCACGGTCATAATGGTGCACCAGTTACCCGTTTCCACCAGCTGCAATAAAGTATTGATATCATTCAGCTCCATTTTTATATTGGGTACAATATTATTTGCAGCAAGCGCCTCATTTAAAAACTGCCGGGTATGAAACCCTTTTGCCGGCAGTACCAGCGGTATCTCCTGCAGTTCTTTCATATGTATAAATTTTTTATTCGCCGCCGGGTTGGAAGGATGTGCCACCAGTGTTAAAGGTGAATCATACAGCTGTTGCGAAATGAAAAGTTCGTTGTTCTGCAATTCCAAAAACGATAATAGAAAATCCACCCGCGTGGTACGGAGTTTGTCCAGCAGTTCCTGCGATGTGCCAAACTCCACAATGATTTTTACATCGGGATATTTTGCCGAGAACTGCACCAGCACCGGCGTAAGCAACGATGATAAACCATAGGTAACCCCAATACGCAATTCGCCGGTCTTCAGTCCTTTTAAATCATGTATCACCTGCCGGCCGCTTTCGGCATCCAAAATGGTTTGTCTTGCATAGGGCAAAAATTTGGCGCCGGCTTCCGTAAGCCTTACTCTTTTACCAATACGGTCAAACAGCGGGATGCCCAGCTCTTCTTCCATTTGTTTGATCTGCTGCGATAAGGTGCTCTGGCTGATGTACAAAGCATGGGCCGCCTCGGTAAAATTCTGCAGTTCGGCAGAGCGGATAAAATATTTCAGCTGGCGCAGTTCCATTTCTAAATCGGTTTTATCAATGAATGTGATAGAAAAATACGGTTAAACAAATTTAGAGATTAAAATTAAATTTGAGGATTGAAAGAGTTTTCACCCCGGTTGGTGTCCACTCCAGCCGGAAAAGAATCACCAGTAAATACAATTTATATGAGCAATAAACCAACCACCTTATTCGACAAAGTATGGGACGCACACGTGGTGCGTAAAATTGAAGACGGACCCGATGTGTTTTCATCGACCGCCATTTTATACATGAAGTAACCAGCCCGGTTGCTTTCCTGGGTTTAAAAAACCGTGGCCTCAGTGTATTGTTTCCCGGAAAAACATTTGCCACCGCCGATCATAACACGCCCACCATCAACCAGCATTTGCCGGTGCAGGATCCCCTTAGCGCCAACCAGTTAAAAGCGCTGGAAGAAAATACAAAAGAATATGGCATTTCTCACTGGGGTTTGGGTGATCCAAAAAATGGTATTGTACACGTTGTGGGACCAGAGAATGGTATCACACTCCCGGGCATGACCATTGTTTGTGGCGACTCACACACTTCCACACACGGTGCATTTGGCGCCATTGCCTTTGGTATTGGCACCAGCGAAGTGGAAATGGTGCTGAGCTCACAGTGCATTATGCAGCCAAAGCCAAAGAAAATGCGCATTACCATCAATGGTAAACTGGGCAAGGGGGTTGTTGCAAAGGATGTGCCCCTGTTCATCCTTTCTCAAATTTCTGCCAGCGGTGCCACGGGTTATTTTATTGAGTTTGCCGGCGAAGTGTTTGAAAACATGAGCATGGAAGGCAGGATGACTGTTTGTAACCTCTCGATAGAAATGGGTGCACGTGGCGGTATGGTGGCACCCGATGAAACAACGTTCAATTATTTAAAAGGCAGGGATCTTGCACCAAAAGGAGAAGCATGGGATAAAGCACTGGCTTATTGGAAAACATTGAAAACAGATGCTGATGCAACCTTTGACCTGGAGCTGAAATTTGATGCCAGCCAGATAGAACCGCAAATTACTTATGGTACCAACCCTGGTTTGGGTACAGGTATCTCCAATAATATCCCTGCTGCCGCTGCAGTAAAAGATGGTGAAGCTTCTTACAAAAAATCACTGGCCTATATGGGCTTTGCCGAAAATGAAAAGATCATTGGCAAGCAGGTGGATTATGTGTTCCTGGGCAGCTGCACCAATGGCCGTATTGAAGACTTCCGTGCTTTTGCCAGTATTGTAAAGGGAAGAAAAAAAGCCGATAATATCACCGCATGGCTGGTACCCGGCTCACATATTGTTGAAGAACAAATTAAGCAGGAAGGCATTTTAGATATTTTAACCGAAGCAGGTTTTCAGTTACGCCAGCCCGGTTGCAGTGCCTGTTTGGCCATGAACGATGATAAAGTGCCTGCAGGCAAATATGCAGTAAGCACCAGCAACCGCAACTTTGAAGGAAGACAGGGCCCGGGGTCAAGAACCTTACTTGCCAGTCCGCTGGTAGCCGCCGCCGCCGCAGTAACCGGAGTGGTAACCGACCCGAGAGAATTAATCAGTTAAAACAGCAACTGATTGATAAAATCCGAAATCATAAATTCTAAAATCTACAATCAAATATGGCTTACGATAAATTCAACATACTTACAAGTTCAGCGGTTCCCATGCCGATAGAAAATGTGGATACCGACCAGATCATCCCTGCACGCTTTTTAAAAGCCACCAAAAGAGAAGGCTTTGGTGATAACCTGTTCCGCGACTGGCGTTACAATGCTGATAATACGCCAAAACAGGATTTTGTTTTGAACAACCCCGTTTACAGCGGTAAAATTTTAGTGGGTGGTAAAAACTTCGGCAGCGGCAGCAGCCGCGAACATGCCGCATGGGCTATTTACGATTATGGTTTCCGCTGCGTGATAAGCAGTTTTTTTGCTGATATCTTTAAAAACAATTCGCTTAATATCGGCATCCTTCCGGTTACAGTAAGCGAAACCTTTTTGGATAAAATTTTCAGGGCCATTGAAGCCGATCCAAAAACAGCATTGGAAGTAAACCTGCCCGAACAAACCGTTACCATTCTCGCCACTGGCGAAAAAGAATCGTTTGACATCAACGGCTATAAAAAACATAACCTCATCAATGGTTTTGATGATATCGATTACCTGCAGGCCATGAAGGAGGAAATAAAAACATTTGCAACCAACAGCTTGTACTAAGCGCTCAATAACATTATGCCAAAACAACAGCGCTACATCGAAATTATGGACACCACTTTAAGGGATGGTGAACAAACCAGCGGTGTATCTTTTTCCAGCAGCGAAAAATTAACCATTGCACAATTATTACTTACCGAAGTAAAAGTGGACCGTATCGAGATCGCATCGGCAAGGGTGAGTGAAGGAGAATTTGATGCGGTAAAGAAGATCACCAAATGGGCAAAGGCCAATGGTTTGCTCCATAAAGTGGAAGTGCTCACTTTTGTAGATGGTGATGTATCGATTAAATGGATGCAGGAAGCCGGTGCCAAAGTGATGAACCTCCTTACAAAGGGTTCGCTCAACCACCTTACACATCAGTTAAAGAAAACGCCACAGCAGCATTTTAATGATATTGCTGAAGTAATAAAATTAGCCCGCCAGAAAAAAATTGATGTAAACGTTTATCTCGAAGACTGGAGCAACGGCATGCGTCATTCCAAAGAATATGTATTTCAGTATTTGGATTTTCTGACCAAACAGCCGGTGAAACGAATCATGCTGCCCGATACACTCGGTGTACTGATTCCTTCGGAGGTATATGATTTTATAGAAGAGACCGTATTGCGTTATCCGGGTATTCATTTCGATTTTCACGGTCATAATGATTACGACCTGGGTACCGCCAATGTGCTGGAAGCATTAAAAGCAGGCGCACATGGTTTGCATCTTACTGTAAACGGTATGGGAGAAAGGGCTGGTAATGCACCGCTGGCAAGTGCCATTGCGGTGATGAATGATTTTTTACCAGGACTAAAATCTGCTGTTGTTGAAAAATCATTGTACCATGTGAGCAAGCTGGTGGAAACATTTTCGGGTGTGCGCATTCCTGCCAACAAACCTGTTGTGGGAGAAAATGTATTTACACAAACAGCCGGTATACACGCTGATGGTGATAAAAAGAACAAGCTTTATTTCAGCGACCTGATGCCCGAGCGCTTTGGCCGCCAGCGCAAATATGCATTGGGCAAAACCAGTGGCAAGGCCAATATAGAAAACAACCTGGCACAACTGGGCATCAAACTCAGCGAGGAAGACCTGAAAAAAGTTACACAGCGTATTATTGAACTGGGCGACCGCAAAGAAGTGGTTACACAGGCCGACCTGCCTTACGTGATCTCCGATATCCTCGACAGCAAAACGCTGCAGGATAAAGTGAAGATCGAGAACTATGTGCTCACGCATTCAAAAAATCTTAACCCAAGCGCCACGGTGCTCATCAATATCAACGGCGAAATTTTTGAAGAACATGCGCAGGGCGACGGGCAGTACGATGCATTTATGAACGCACTTAAAAAAGTGTACAAACAAAAAAAGACCGAACTCCCCATGCTTACCGATTATGCGGTGCGCATTCCTCCCGGTGGTAAAACAGACGCACTGTGCGAAACCGTGATCACCTGGAACTATAACAACAAAGAATTTAAAACCCGCGGGCTCGACAGTGACCAAACCGTTTCTGCAATCAAGGCCACGCAAAAAATGCTGAATATTATTTAATTGGTCAGTGGTGAGTAGTCGGCAGTGAGTAACAGGGTTCCCCCACTCACAACTCACTACTCACCATTCACAACTCACAACTCACCAATATGGCAACAAAACACATCTTAATCGTTCCCGGCGATGGTATCGGGCAGGAAGTAACAACAGCTGGTAAGAAAGTACTGGATAAAATTGCTGCAAAATTCAATCACACATTTACATACGATGAAGCTTTGATTGGCCATGTGGCCATTGAAGCAACTGGCAACCCGCTGCCGGATGAATCACTGGAAAAGATGCGTGCATCAGATGCGGTATTATTTGGTGCCGTGGGGCATCCTAAATATGACAACGATCCTTCTGCAAAAGTGCGCCCCGAACAGGGATTGCTTAAAATGCGCAAGGAGCTGGGATTATATGCAAACCTCCGTCCCATTAAATTGTTTGATGAATTGCTGGGCGCTTCCAGCATCAAGCCCGAAATTTTAAAGGGCGCGGATATTTTATTCTTCCGTGAGCTGACAGGTGATATTTACTTTGGTGAAAAAGGAAGAAAGAACAATGGCGATACCGCTTATGATATTGCAGAGTACAGCCGTTACGAAGTGGAGCGCATTGCACGCAAGGCTTTTGATGCGGCCCGTACAAGAAGAAAAAAATTATGCAGCGTAGATAAGGCAAACGTAATTGAAACAAGCCGTTTGTGGCGGGAAGTGGTGCAGAAAGTGGCGCTGGAATATCCCGATGTGGAAGTGGAACACCAGTTTGTGGATGCAACAGCCATGCTGCTCATTAAAGATCCCAAACGTTTTGATGTGGTGGTTACCGCTAATTTGTTTGGTGATATCTTAACGGATGAAGCATCTCAGATTGCAGGCAGTATGGGTATGCTGGCCAGCGCATCCATCGGCGATGGTACGGGTGTGTATGAACCTATTCATGGTTCGGCACATGATATTACCGGCAAAGGTGTGGCCAATCCTTTAGCGTCCATTTTATCTGCCGCATTATTGCTGGATATTTCTTTTGGTATGAAAGCGGAAAGCGAAGCGGTAATTAACGCGGTGGACCAGGTATTAAAAGCCGGTTTCCGCACAAGGGATATTGCAGACAGCACCACTGCTGCAGATAAAATACTCGGCACCGATGCCATTGGAGAAGAAGTGCTGAAAAGAATTTAACATGGGGGTTTATTGATTGTTTAGGGCCGCACAATAAAGTGCGGCTTTTTTATTGTTGCCTGTATGGCCCGGCAATTTTCTCTTTAGTTGTTTTGAAAAAGAAGTATTGCTGAAAAACATTTGTCACAAAGGCACAAAAGGAAAATGCTTTGCATTTTCTCCATTTCGTGCCTTTGTGGCTTCGTGGCTATATTATTTTTTGTGAAAAATTATATAGCTGCCTTTTAAAACAGCAGTCATTGACAGCCTGATATAAGCCGGCGTCTTTCCTGCTTTTCATTCAGTACAATTAGTTATAAATTTGGTTTGTACACAAACACATTGTTATGGAAGCCATCAACATCATGCAAAAGTTTTCTTTGTTTGATAAATTATGGACCCCGCATATCATTGGCGAACTCAATGGCCAGTATGTAAAGCTGTGCAAACTGAAAGATGAATTTGTATGGCACAGCCACGAAAATGAAGATGAACTGTTCATGGTTTTTAAAGGAACGCTGCTGATGGATTTTCGTGACGGGCGCACCGTTGAAGTAAAAGAAGGAGAAATATTAATTGTGCCCAAAGGTGTGGAGCACCGGCCGCATACCAATGGTGAAATTGTTTTCAATTTATTGTTTGAGCCTAAAGACACCAGGCATACAGGAACCGTGGAAAGCGAAATGACGGTGAAGGAGCTGGACTGGATATAAGCGGGACTGAATATTCAAAAAACAAACGTAAATAAAAACTGCATCATCCGGTTTACCCTGTTTTGCTGTTGCGGAAACACTGGCTGCAAAGGACTGTCTTTAACTGCCCGCAATTTATATCCAAGACAGGGAACAATAACCGATATCTGTTTACAGGTAAGCAGATTTAAGCCGGTGGTTTTTTTAAACAGCATTTGCTCCTCTACAATTGTGGCTGAGCCGGGACACACGGGAATTTTTTCAAACACCACATTCGGGTACTGGTCGCAAATCATCCGGATCTTTTCCACGGTGCCGTCAGAAACCATTACGGGCTCATTTTTCCAGTACACGCACCTGGTGTATTTTTCAAGAAGCAGCATTTCTGAAGGAACCACATTGCTTACATTCACAAACAGGAGACCCTGGAACGGCGTTTTATCCATACTTTGCCCCGGCAGGCTTTTTAATACCGGCATATAAAATTTTATTCCTCTTCTTGCAAGCGCAGCAGCTGTTTTGTTTTCCCTGTTTGCTTTAACAGCAATCAATGCCCAGTTCTTCATCATTATGTTTTGTCGGTTTGCTGCTGCCCACTGCCATTACAATGCCATTTTGGGGGGAACTGATTATCAGTAACTTGAACTGTTTGTCAGCTGGCGGTGTTCCATAATCTGGACACAGTTTCCAGCAGTGCCTCAGTTTGAAAAGTTGTCAGGCTGAGCCAGTCGAAGGCGGTTGCATTTTGAAAAAAGCCGGTTTCAATTGAGACACTACTCAGTTTTCATGCCCATGCACCATGCCGGCAACAGTTTTACTGCTTCCGGTTATGCCGCAATGCACAATGGTTATTGAAGATTGTTACAGGGAACCGTAACTGTAATACTGGTGCCTTTTCCCGGCCCGGCATCCAGGTCAAGATAACCGCCGAGGGAAAGCGCCCTTTCCCGCATGCCCAAAATGCCAAAGCTTTTTTTTGTTTTTAAAACTGCGGTGTCAAAGCCCTGGCCGTTATCGCTCACTGTGAGTCTGATATTATTATCCTGTATCACCAAACCGCTCGTTACCCGGGTGGCTTCGGCATAGCGCATAATATTGGTGAGCGCTTCCTGGTATATCCTGAAAAGGCATATGGCTGCCGATTCGGCAAAAACAAAGCTTCTTGTGTTACAGGTAAAATCAACCGGTATCTCGGTATTTTGTGTAAACTGCTGGTTGAGCCAGGCAATGGCGGTTGACAGATCGCGGTCGTCAAGGGCGCCGGGTTTCAGTTCATTGAGTATTTGCCTTACAGACTGGTGGCCCGCATCCAGCAGGGTAAGTATGTTTGCGGTTTTTGCTTTCAGCAGGGCGGCTTCTGCAGGCAGTTTTTTATCAATCCATACCACATCCATTTTTATGGCAGTAAGCAGCTGCCCCAGGTCGTCGTGAATTTCCTGGCCAATGCGTTTCCTTTCATCTTCCCGGATACTTTGCAGGTGCGCAGCAAGATGGCGTAACTGGTCGGTGGTATTTTTAATGATGTTTTGCGCTTCTATGCGTTCGGTAAAATCAATGCCCACTCCGGCAATACATTGCATCCCGTTGTATTCAATGGCAATGCCAGTAAAATAGTATGGTATCGTGCTGCCGTCTTTCAGGAAAAAGTTTGCCTGGATATTTGCTTCTCCTTTTTCTACAACCTCTTCCAGTTTTTTTGTAACCATTTCCCTTTCTGCCGATTCAATAAAATCAAGCTGCTTCATCCCTCTCAGTTCTGCTGCACTATATCCCGATATCTGTTCAAAATTTTTATTCCAGCGCATCAGCCCTTTTTCTTCACTGGAGAGGTAAAATATTCCCGGCAGCGCATTGATCAATGTGTCGGAAAGGTTTTTTTCTTTCAGTATCTCCTGCTCGGCAACAATACGCTCCGTAATATCGGTGGTGGTGCCGGCATAACCAATGATCTCTCCTGCAGCATTTATCTCCGGAACCGCCATACCCAGCACCCATGCAATGCTGCCATCTGGTCTTAAAAAACGGTATTCAGAAAAAGAGATGCTGTGTTTATCCACCGCTTTTTTCCACCCGTCGGTAAGCTGCTGCCTGTCGGCAGGATGTACTGCGTTAAACCATCCATTACCCAGCGCCTGTTCATGGCTCATACCCGCTATCTGGCACCAGCGCGGGTTTACATAAGTGGTATAACCGGTGGCATCGGTATGAAAAATGCCCACCGGTGAAATTTCGGTCAGTACATGATAGCGCTTCTCGCTTTCGGCAAGCGCCTCCTCCGTTTTACGGCGGTGTTTGTCTTTTTCAATATTGTCCAGCGCAAAGGAAATGTCGCCGGTACACTCTTCCAGCAGCTCAATTTCGGCAGTATCAAAAAAGCCGGGAGTATCGGCGTACAGGGTATAGGTACCCACCACTTTTCCCATTTTTCTTATGGGCAAACTGATGGAGGACCGGTATTTTCTTTCAAGCGCCGCTTCCCGCCAGGGAGCCATTTCGGGTGCACTGGCAATGTCATTGCAAACAAAATACCTTTCATCGCGAAAGGCCCTGCCCGTTGGGCCCCTTCCTTCTGCAATATTGCCCGATGTGTTTATTTTTATTTGAGAGAGATAATCACGTTCATCCCCGGCATGAATTACCGGCCGCAGGCTTTGCGTGGCTTCATCCACCAGCGCCACCCATGCCATCCTGAACTCGCCGATATCCACCGCAATTTCACAGGCCTGTTTAAAAAGCTCCTGCTCATCCGTTGTCTTTACCAGCATCTGGTTCACCTGGCTTAAAAAGAAATAAAGGCGTTTGGCCTTGCGCAATTTTTGTTCGGTCTCTTTCTGTTCGGTAATATCCTGCAGGTGCAAAATGCATAACCCGTCTGTTCCCTGTGCAACAACGGGGGTTACGGTGCCCTTAAGACAGGCATAACTGCCGTTTGCTTTTTGCATGCGGATCATTACCGGTTGTGCCGTTTTACCCGTATTGGTTCCAAAAAGATCTTTAAATGCTGGCACATCTTCGGGATGCACCAGTTCAAAAGGAATGCTTTTTATATTTTGCCTGCCGGTTATGTTCTCAATGGTACGGTGACCAAAAACCAGTTTGCCCTCCCTGTCGCATACCGCTGCCACACCCAGGCAGCTTGCCTGTACCTGTTGCAGCATTTGTTCAAATTCGTGCTGGTTAATTGCCGGGCCAGGGTTGTTCTCACTCATCATTAAGATTGTAACATGTTAAGCAGGGCAAGTTACCTTTTAAAAGTATAATTCTTTTGGAAGAATTCAAACCCCCCGGGCAAGGCTATCCGTTTTTTTCTACATAATTAAACCTGCACTTAATGGTTAATTGCGGATATTTGAAGAGCAGAACAACAGCTTTATAAAATGCATAAAAAGAAAATATGCTGTTTTGGTGAACTGCTCTTCCGTATTTCTCCCGCATCGGCAGAAGAAATGGTGGAAAAAAATCCCATGCAGCTGTATATCGGCGGTGCCGAAGCCAATACCGCCACGGCCCTTGCCGGCTGGAATGTACCCGTAAAATATTTTACCGCCCTGCCCGACAACTTTATGAGCCGCCACGTGATTGATTACCTGGAATACAAGGGCATTTACACTTCCTCCATTTTATTTTCGGGCAATCGCATTGGTGTGTATTACCTGGAACGGGGTGCCGACCTTAAAGGAAAAATGGTGTACGACCGTGACCATTCCGCCTTTAGTGAATTAAAGCCGGGTATGGTTGACTGGGATAAAGTGCTGCGGGATGTGGAATGGTTTAATTTAACCGCCATCAGCCCGGCATTGAATGCAAACATTGCAGCCGTTTGCCTGGAAGCGTTGGAAGCCGCATCGAAAAAAGGCATCACCATTTCCATGGACCTGAACTACCGTGCACGCCTGTGGAAATACGGCAAACAACCCGTTGAAATAATGCCGCAGCTGGCGCAGCATTGCAACGTGCTGATGGGAAATATCTGGAGCGCCAACAGTTTGCTGGGCACAGCAGTGGATGAACATATTCATAACAAGCAAAGTAAGCAGGCCTATCTTGATCATGCTAAAGCCACCTCGCTGGAACTGATGCAGCGTTTTCCCAAATGCAAAGTGGTGGCCAATACCTTCCGCTTTGACGGCGAACAAAACAATATCCGTTATTACACCACGCTGTTTACAGAAGGGCAACTGTACACATCTCCCGAATTTGCCTGCGCCGGCGTGCGTGACCGCAGCGGCAGCGGCGATTGTTTTATGGCCGGGCTCATTTATGGTTTTTACAATCAAAACGCCCCGCAGGATATTTTAGATTATGCCACCGCCGCCGCCTTTGGCAAACTGCAGGAGCAGGGCGATGCCACCGGGCAGGATGTGCTGATGGTGAAGAAGATTGAGAAAGAGGCAGAGGAATAATATATTTAAAACTATGAGATAAAAAGAAAAAAGGAGTTTATTGCTTTTTCTTTTTTACTTCTTTGGCCTGTTTACAAATTTTTCTTTGAACACAAACAATTATAAAATGGACTCAGTTTTCAAAACCTGGAAAACCAGCCGCAAGCTGGTGGCTGCTTTTTTTGATAATTACAGTACTGAACAGCTCAACACCATTCCGCCCGGTTTCAGCAATAACCTTATCTGGAATATTGGTCATGTGATTGCAGCACAGCAATCGCTGATTTACCGTTTGGGCAACCAGCCCATGCTGATTACCGAAGAACTGTTTAATTTGTATAAGCCGGGCACAAAGCCAACCGGCCAAACCACTGCAGCCGAAATTGAAGAATTAAAACATTTGCTCACCGCACTCATAGCACCCACCGAAAAAGATTTTTACAGCGGTAAGTTCACCAGCTTTACCGAACGCACCACGGGAACTGGTTTTCATCTGGGCAATTTGCAGGATGCTTTTGAATTCAATAATTACCACGAAGGCCTGCACCTGGGTTTTATGATGAACATACGCAAGTTTGTGTAATGGTGCTGTTATAAATTTTCGCCGCCGCCATTGCCTGCATTGTTGTTCTCGTCTTTATTGCCTTTAAACTCCAGCCGGCCAAACTTCCAGGTAAAATTGAGCGTGAGCGAACGGAAGGGAATGCTGCGGGTACTATTGGTTGTAAAATTAGGACCAAACAAAATGGTGCGCTGGTTTACGAACTTATTGAACGGGTTATTGGCTCCAAGGGCAAGACTTCCCTTTTTATTCCAGAACTGTTTGCGCAAAGCAATGCTGTAAGAAGTAAAGGACGGATATTTTCCCTGCGCTTCATTTCTTGCAGAGTTGAAGTTGCCAAAAAATTCACCAGCAAAGCTGTTGCTGAACTGGTAGCTGGCATTCATATTAAAACGGTAATTAAAACTGTTGCTGTTGTAGCCGGCATCTATGGCATTAATGGTATGCCTTTTAAACATAGAAAGGTTGGAACGCAGCGTGAGCTTTGCGTCAATATGTATGTCGGCAAAAATATTCACTCCCATATTGTTTTCTGTGCCGATGTTCTGCCTGGTATTTACCGCAACATTGGTATAAACAGAATCGCCTATTTTAATGGAAGGATAAAAAACAATGAAGGGCTGTATATCCTGTTCATTCTTCCGGTAAAATGCAGTTACCATTACAGAACCTGCTTTATTAAAATTATACGAGTAGCCCAGCTCTATACGGTGCCCCTGCTCCGGTTTTAAATAAGAATTACCGGCTGAAATATTTTTTGGATCGGTGGTATTGATAAATGGGTTCAGGTCGCCATAATCGGGGCGCTCTATCCTTTTTGAATAACTCAGCTTCACCGTTGCATTATCATTCAGTTTTTTTGAAAAGAAAATGGAGGGAACAAATGTGTTGTACCCGTGTTTGCCCGCCTGCTGCTGCGCATTGGAATAATAAGAGTTTATTTCTGTGCGTTCATACCGGCTGCCAATTTTTGCATCGGCAATTTTGCCAATGGAAAAACCCAGTTCGCCGTACAATGCATATACATCCTGTTTATAATCCAGGTTGTTGGAGAGTGATGCATCGTAGATATAATTTTTATACGCCGGCTTATAACTGTAAATACCGGCACCACCAATTACTTCGGTACGGTTCATTTTTCCGCCAAGGCCCAATGTCATCTTTTCGTTAAGCGGTTGTGTATAATCCACCTGCAGTTCCTTTTCTTTTTGCACACCGGGGTTGCTGGTGGTTACGCCGTAAACGATCGTATCGGCCGGTTGTGCCAGCTGGTAATTATCTGCAAGCCCCTTATTGTTTTCATAGCTCGAATTCAGTGAAATTTCCAGCTCCTGGTCTTCTTTATTAAATGTGCGTTTATAATTCAGGCTGACGTCGGTATTATACGCATCCGATTGGCCAGTGCTGTTATTCACCGCCGCAATGCTGGATATCAATGCGCCGCCATTTTGTGCGGTGATTGTTTGTTGCTGGTTGGTGTATCCCCAGCCTTTATTGGCAAATTTGCCGTACCGGAAAGAACCTGTGAAATTGTTTTTCTTTTTATAGGTCCAGTCGAACCCCGCACCGGATTCAATACCGTGCCTTTTAAAATGGCTGCTGCTGTTTTGCTGTAAAGAAAGATTTTTTTTACCTGCGGTATCCGCAGAAAGTCTTTCTGAAACGTTGGTGACCGCAGATACCAGCCTTGCATTACCGCTTACAAAAGCATTAACACCAAAATTGGTTTTGCGTGCATTGAAATTAACCGACCCGTTTTCGTTGAGCGTGCCTGCCGTTAAAGAAATATTTCCGTTAATGCCCCTTACCCTGTTTTGTTTTAAAATGATATTGATGATGCCGCCCAAACCCTGTGCATCGTATTTGGCACCGGGGTTGGTAATTACTTCAATGCTTTTTATCTGGCTGGCGGGAATGGATTGCAGCACATCGGCCACATTGCTCCCAAAAGCGGTGGAGGGTTTTCCGTTTATTAAAAAGCGGATGCTGCTGCTGCCGGCCAGCTCCACGTTACCATCCACATCAACCGAAACCTGTGGCACTTTCCTTAAAATATCGGTGGCAACACCACCCTGGCTTGTTACATCTTTCTCTGCATTGAATACCATTTTATCGATCTTGTTTTCCACAAGTCCTTTTGCAGAAGATACCGTAACGCCCTGCATGGTGATGTTGTTTTTTAAAAGCGCAATGGCAGGCAAAACAATATTTCCCCCTTTTTTATTTACCTGGATATGGTTGATGCTGACAGGTGCATACCCAATAAATTCTGCTACAATTTTATAGTTGCCACTATCGGCCACATCAAGCGAAAAACGGCCCGTGGCTGCGGTAACAGTACCGTTCACGGGTTTACTGCTGTTGTTTTTAAACAGGGTAATGGTGGCGTATTCAATGGGTTTGCCGCTCAGCGAGTCGGTAACAGTTCCGCTTATTGAAATACCATTGTTCTTCTGGGCCTGTTGTGCAGTAATATGAAGCGAGCAAAGGATCAATAATACAAGAAGCAGTTGTTTTTGCATGGCTGTGTAAAAATTTTGGCAAACCTAAAGCGTAAATCTGAAGACAATCTGTTCCCTGCACATTAAAATTTATCTTCAGTTTTTCTTCAAAATTCATTTAGTACTTTACAGTAAATTTTTATTGTGAAGATACTGATAGTAGAAGATGAAAAAGAGCTGGGCGAGAGCGTGGCTACTTACCTTAAAACACAGGGCTATCACTGTGAGCTGGCGGCCGATTTTAAAACCGCACTTGATAAAACAGAGGTATTCGATTACGACTGTATCCTGCTTGATATAACCTTACCCGGCGGCAGCGGGCTTTCTGTTTTAAAAGAGCTGAGAGCAGCGAAAAAAACAGATGGAGTGCTCATCATTTCTGCAAAAAACTCCATCGACGATAAGGTGAACGGGCTGTTAATGGGTGCCGATGATTATCTCGCAAAACCATTTCATCTTTCTGAACTTAACGCAAGGGTGGCGGCTATTATAAGGCGAAAAAATTTTTCGGGCAACATCCTGCTGCAGTTTAATGAACTGGTGATTGATACTGCCGGTAAAACCGCTACCGTAAATGGCAGCCGGCTGGAGCTTACAAAAAAGGAATTTGAACTGCTACTGTATTTTGCCGGCAACAAGGGAAGAATGATTTCCAAAGACGCCATTGCGCAGCATTTGTGGGGCGATGAAATGGGCGGCAATTTTGATTTTATTTACACACATATAAAAAACCTGCGAAAAAAAATGCAGGAGTCCGGCTGTGGCGATTATATCAAATCTGTTTACGGCATGGGCTATAAATTTACCGGGTAGTGAAACTGCTGGCAAAATACAACCGCGTTAATGTTACGGCAACCGTAGTGGTGTTGCTGGTGGCGGGACTGTGCTACTATTTTATTTTAAGAAGCGTTTTAATTCACCAGCTGGATAAGGACCTCAAGATTGAAGAAGCGGAAATCATTGATCATGTAAACAGCACCGGCAGTTTGCCCGCCGCATCCAGTTATAAGGGCCAGATGATCGCATTTGAGGAAGCCGCAGACAATTTTACAAAAAGACATTTTGAAAGTGTGGATGTGTACAACGAAAGGGAAAAAGAAACCAATACCAACCGCCGCCTGGTGTTTTCAATAGCTGCTGCCGGAAAAAAATACAATGTTTCCATTACAAAATCCTTGCAGGAAACAGAAGACCTGGTACAGCTGATTGCCGCTCTTACGCTGGGCATTCTTAGTTTGCTGCTGCTTACCTTGTTTATGGTGAACCGCCTGCTGTTGCGCAACCTGTGGGCGCCTTTTAACAGCAGCCTGCAGCAGCTGAAGCAATTCAATCTCAATACGCAAATAACATTTAAAAAAAACGGCACCCATATCACCGAGTTTAATGAACTGGACCTTGCCATTGAAGCAATGGCTGGAAGGGTAACAGGTGATTATGAAGCGATGAAAAGTTTTACCGAAAACGCATCGCACGAAATACAAACACCGCTGGCCATCATTCACTCAAAACTGGAGCTGCTGATGCAATCGGAAAATTTTACCGAACAGCAGCACCGTTATATACAAAGTATCGCCGCAGAAACAGGAAGGCTGTCGAAACTGAACCAGTCTTTATTGCTGCTTACCAAAATAGACAACCGGCAGTTTGCGGCTTCATCTGCTGTTGATCTTTCTTCCACCATTGAAAAACTGCTGGCGGGTTATGAAGAACTGCTGCAGGCTAAAAATATTCGTCTTACAAAAAATATCATCCCGGGTATAACAGTTGTGATGAATGAATCCATGGCCTCGGTGCTTGTTACCAACCTGCTCACTAATGCCATCAAGCACAATATTGAAAACGGTTCCATTGATGTTGTGCTTACAGAAAAAAAACTGGTCATCAGTAATACGGGCCAGCCATTATCGTCAAAGCCGGAGCTGTTGTTTGAGCGTTTTAAAAAAGACTTTGTGAATTCCGATTCGCTCGGGCTGGGATTATCCATCGTGAAAAAGATCTGCCAGCAAAACGGGCTTACCATTAACTATGTTTTTACCGCTCCCCTGCATACCGTAACCATTACCTGGTAAAACTTCAAAATCCCCACAGAATCTGTTTTTAGGTTTGTGTTTTCTTCATTAACCTAAACTTATTTAAAATGAAAAAAGGATTCACACTTACGGCCATTTTTGGAGTTGCGGTATTATTTGCCATCGCACAAAAAATTGATGCAGCTAAAGTGCCTGCACCCGTAAAGGCAGCTTTTGAAAAAAAATACCCCGGCAGTGCGGCTAAATGGGAACTGGAGGATGGAAAATATGAAGCGGGTTTTAAAAAGGGTAAAACCGAAATGGCGGCCACCTTTGATGCAAGTGGTAATTTTGAAGAACAGGAAACAGAAATAAAAACAACAGAGCTGCCGGCAGCAGTAACTGATTATTTGAAAAAACATTTTAATAAACCCATTAAAGAGGCCTCAGCAATTGTGCTGGCAAACGGTACCATTAATTACGAAGCGGTAATTAACAAAACCGCTTATGTTTTTGATGCCAAAGGCAATTTTATAAAAGAAGGAAAAGATTAATTGTGTATAACCCCGGATTGCAGAAAAGCATTCCCGTTTAATTTCATCAACATGAAAAAATTCTTATTGCTGCCCGTTATTGCCATTGCACAACTGGCCAATGCCCAAACCGCTTTAAAAATCACCAATACCTTTCACATTGCCAGCACAGGCGGATGGGATTACCTGGACGTGAGCCCGGTGAACGACTGGCTCTATATAAGCCACGGCACTCAGGTAAATATTTTAAATAAAATCACCGGCGATTCTGTGGGTATTATTGAGAACACCACCGGTGTGCACGGCATTGCTTTTGACATTGCTGATAAAAAAGGTTTTACAAGTAACGGCCGCCTGAACAATGTAACCGTGTTTGATTTGTACAGCAATAAACCGCTGGCACAAATTGCCACAGGTCAAAATCCTGATGCCATTATTTACGAGCCGTTCAGTAAAAAAATAATTACCTGTAACGGGCGCAGTAAAAATTTAAGCATCATTGATCCGGTGCTAAACAAGGTTACCGACAGTGTGGATGTGGGCGGCAAACCCGAAACACCCGTAAGCGATGGCGAAGGAAAGCTGTTTGTAAATATTGAAGACAAAAATGAAATTGTGGTGGTGGATACCAAAACATTCAAGGTAATCCATCACTGGAGCATTGCCCCCGGCGATGGACCCACAGGACTGGCCTTGGATAAAAAAGCAAAACGACTTTTTGCGGGCTGTGAAAAACTGCTGGTGATAATGGATGCCACTAACGGAAATATTATTGACAAAATAACCATTGGCGATGGTTGCGATGGAGTGGCTTTTGATGAAGTGCCGGGAAATATTTATACCGCCAATGGCGCTGATGGTACACTGAGTGTGATTCATGAAGACGGGCCATCAAAATTTTCGCTGGTACAAACACTGGTAACAAAAAAGAGTGCACGAACCATTGCCCTCGATCATAAAACACATTGTGTGTATTTGCCTGCGGCCGAGCTGGAAGCGCCGGAGCCGGGCCAGAAAGGAAGACCAAAAATGAAGGCTGGCACCTTCCAGGTAATTGTGGTAAGTAAATAGTTTTTTGATGGTGACCTTGCAGCGGTGCCGGTTCGTGAAGACACGAACCGGGGCCGAGGCGCCTTCCAGGTAATTGTAGTAAATAAATAGTTTTATTGATCGCGGCCCGGCGGGCCTTGTAAATTTGTAACATGAAAATTGTAAGTCTGCTTACCGCAATATTCGTACTGCTGGGTGTACATGTTTTTTCTCAAAACAGTTTCAACTGTACCATACTGGATGCTAAAACAAAAGAAGCCCTGCGGGGCGTTACCGCTTCGGTTAATGGAAGCAGTATTGCCGCTGCATCTGACAGTAATGGCCGCGTATTCATCCGCAATCTTGCAGCGGGGTCTGTAAAAATTACTTTTTCCCATATTGGATACGAAACACAAACACTTTCTTTTGCAATTCCGCAGCAAAACAATGCATCGCCGGTAATTTATTTACAGCCCGCGGCCGATAAAACCGAAGAGGAAGTGATTGTAACATCCAGCCGTACCAACAGCCGCATTGAAGATTTGCCCACCAAAGTGGAAGTGCTGGGCAGCGAGGAAGTGGGTGAAGAAAATGGCATTAAGCCTGGCAATATCGCCAGTTTATTGGGTGATGTTGCGGGCATACAGATACAGCAAAGCAGCGCCACCACGGGCAATGCCGATGCAAGGGTACAGGGACTTCCGGGCAAGTACACGCAAATATTGCGGGATGGTATGCCTTTGTTTGGCGGTTACAGCGGCAGCTTCAGCATTTTGCAAATTCCACCAGCCGACTTAAAGCAGATAGAAATTATAAAAGGTGCCAGCTCTACATTGTATGGTGGTGGTGCTATTGCGGGCATGATCAACCTGGTATCCAAATCGCCCAAGCTCAATGCGCCCGAACACAGCATCACCATCAATCAAAGCACATTAAAGGAGTCGAACATCAACGGTTATTTTTCGGGACGTGATAAAAAGGCCGGTTATACTTTTTTCACCGGCGGCACTTATCAAAAACAGGTGGACGTAAATAAAGACGGCTTCAGCGATGTGCCCAATTTAAAAACTGTTTTTGTGCACCCAAAAATTTTCCTCTATCCCAACAAAATGCAAACCATCGCCATTGGTTATAACCTTACTTACGAAGAAAGAAAGGGTGGCGATATGCAGGTATTGCAAAACAAAACAGATAACACACACCAGTTCTATATTGGCAATACCTCGTTGCGCAATACCGCCGATCTTAACTGGGAAAACAAACTGAATGCCACTGACCGGATAACAGTAAAAGGAACGGCGAGTTTCTTTAACCGTAAAATTGCCACCAATGTTTTTGGCATGCGGGCCAGCCAGCTCTCTTATTACACCGAAATGAGCTACCTGAAAAAACTGCGCAATCATACTATTGTAAGCGGTTTTAATTTTACGGGTGAAAGGTTCAGCAAGCACATTCCCGATTCAACCCGGTTTGATTTTTATTACCAGAAAACAGTTGGTTTTTTTGTGCAGGACGACTGGAAGATCGCAGAAAAATTCACTGCACAACCGGGTTTCCGTTTAGACAATAATAATGTGTACGGCAATTTTGCATTGCCAAGGCTTTCGTTACTGTATAAAATAAACCGGCAGTTCACATCAAGGCTGGGTGGTGGCCTGGGTTATAAAACACCTTCTTTATTTGCAGCTGAAATTGACGAACGTGATTACCCCAAAATTTTTCCGCCGCTAAGCAGCGATCCGCCGTTAAAGGCAGAACGCTCCACCGGTGTTAACTGGGATATCAATTATAAAAACGTAGTAAACGGCTGGCACATCACGGTTAACCAGATGTTCTATATCACCAGCATCAAATACCCGCAGATTTTTGGCACCATACCCAACGGTGTTATTTATACCGTAAGCGCCAATAAGCCGGTTGACACAAAGGGCTTTGAAACATACGTGGCATTAAACCACGATGAGCTGGAAATTTACCTGGGCTATACATTCACCGATGCACAAAAAAAATACGATGCCGCACACCCGCATGTAAGCCTGAGCGCAAAGAACAAATTTGCTTCGGTACTGGCTTATGAGTTTGCTGATAATTTCCGCGCCGGCATTGAAGCGGCTTATACCGGCAAGCAATACCTGGATGATAACAGCACCACATCGCCCTATTTATTTGCCGCAGCCATGGTGCGTTACGATATCAAACACATTTCCTTTGTGCTCAACTGCGAAAATTTGTTTGATTACAGGCAAACCAAAAAAGAAAGCATTGTGTATGGAAGTATGAGCAATCCTTCGTTTAAACAAATATGGGCGCCGATAGACGGAAGGGTGATCAACCTCTCGGCACGTTTCAGCTGGTGATATGACGCAGCTTCTTTTTTTATTTTGCAGGAGGTTTTATATTTAATAAAAACTCCCCGGCCTGGTGTGGTTGACCGGGTTTTCCGCAGTAACAATTTTTTATGGAAACACCTGCAAAAATTGCTTTCTGGCAATATGAACCACGTTACTGGTTTGAGCGCCTTCACAGCGGTGAAGCTGGTTTGTCCCAAACAGATGCGGCACAAAGACTGGCTGCCTCCGGTGCAAAGCGGAAAAAAACATCCGTATTCAAAAAAGAGCTGATGCTGTTATTGTACCAGTTCAGAAGCCCGCTGATGCTGTTGCTGATTGGTGCAGTAATGTTATCGGCATTTTTGGGCGATACTTCAGATGTGCTCATCATTCTCTTTATCGTATTATCTACCGGCCTGCTTAGTTTTTTACAGGAGCGGAATGCCGGCCGGGTAGTGGAAAAACTGCAGGGACTGATTGCATTTAAATGCAGTGTTGTCAGGAATGGTGCGGCAAGCGATATTGCATCTGCAGATATTGTGCCCGGAGATATTTTGCTGCTAAAGGCCGGTGATATGATACCGGCAGATTGTTTGCTTTTTGAGGCAAATGAACTGCATGTTAATGAATCGGGACTTACGGGTGAATCCTTTCCCGTTCAAAAACAAACAGGCGCCATAAGTGCTGCAACCAGTCTTGCCAAAAGGGAAAACTGCCTTTGGCAGGGAACCAGCATTGTAAGCGGCAGTGCCAAAGCCGTTGTTATTGCAACCGGCAATGATACTGTTTTCAGCAGCATTACCCAAAACCTGCTATCGGTTACAGAAACATCTTTTGAAAAAGGCATCCGCAATTTTGGTTATTTTTTAATGAAAATAACGCTGGTGCTTTCTGTGTTTATCCTTGCCATTAATTTACTCAACCACAAAAACATTGTTGATGCTGCGCTGTTTGCTCTGGCGCTGGCCGTTGGCATGGCACCCGAGCTGCTGCCCGCCATTACCACCATTGCCATGAGCGCGGGCGCAAAACGCATGCTTTCAAAAAAAGTGATCGTTAAAAAACTGCCATCCATCCAAAACCTGGGCGAGATAAACCTGTTGTGCACAGATAAAACCGGCACTATAACAGAGGGCGTTATCGGGGTGTCTGCCATTGTGAACACCGCGGGGATACAAGATGATTTTGTAAAAGAGCTGGCTTATTGGAACGCTTTTTTTGAAAGCGGCTACAGCAACCCGGTAGATGAAGCATTAAAACAACTGCAGTTGCCGGTAACAGCGGGAGCTGTAAAAACCGGCGAGGTGCCATATGATTTTGTACGCAAACGCCTGAGTATTGCCGTAACCACAAACAACAAAACGGTTTTAATCAGCAAGGGAGCCTTCAGGGAAGTGGCAGCGGTATGTACAAAGATCAGGCTGGCAGATGCAACAGTTGCAGCAATAGGTCCATACTGCAGTTTGCTGGAGGAGCAGTTCACGCAATTTGGAGACAGCGGTTTGCGAGCCATTGCCATTTCATATAAGCCCGTTCCCGTACCGGTCATTACAAAGGCTGATGAAACAGAACTGGTTTTTGCCGGTTTTATTTTATTGCAGGATCCTGTTAAGCCGGGCATTGCCGAAGCCATTGCAAACTTAAAAAAGCAGCAGGTTGACCTTAAAATCATTACGGGCGATAACCATAATGTGGCCCGCAGCATTGCATTAAAAATTGGTATTGATAACCCGGTTATTATGACCGGAGAGGTGTTGCTGAATTCCGGTCACACAGACGAAACACTCGCAACACTGGCTGCGCAAACACATATTTTCGCGGAGGTGGAGCCGCATCAAAAGGAGCTGCTGGTGCGTTCCCTCCGTAAAAAATACACGGTTGCTTATATGGGCGACGGTATCAATGATGTTTCTGCCATCAATGCAGCCGATGTGGGTATATCGGTTGACAATGCTGTGGATGTGGCAAAGGATGCAGCCGATTTTGTGCTGATGGAAAAAGATCTCAATGTGCTGGTGGATGGTATAAGCGAAGGACGAAAAACATTTGCCAACACACTTAAATATATTTACATTAATACCGGCGCCACCTTTGGCAATATGTGCAGCGTTGCGGTTGCGTCCCTGGCTGTACCGTTTTTACCAATGCTGCCCAAGCAGATACTGCTTACCAATTTTATCACCGATTTTCCATACCTGGCGGTGAGCTCCGATAACGTGGATACCACGCAAACACAAAGGCCGGGAAGATGGAACCTTAAACTTATCAGGAACTACATGCTTGTATTCGGCATCCACAGTTCTGTATTTGATATAACCACTTTTATGGTGCTGATGTTTGGGTTTAAAGTAAAAGAAGCCGCCTTTCAAACAGGCTGGTTTATCGAATCGGTATTATCAGAACTTTTTATTCTGTTCATCATACGCACCCATCAGAATTTTTTTAAAAGCCGTCCGGCAAAAGCATTATTTGTTTTAAGCCTCGCAGGACTGGTGGTTACACTGCTTCTTCCATATATGCCTTTTGCCTCATCTTTCGGGCTGGTACCCCTTCCCTTGTTCGTTTTGTTAAGCATGACCGGTATTGTTGCCGCTTACATCATTACTGCAGATATTTTAAAAGTGTGGTTTTTTAAAAAGTATAATAACCGGCTGCAGGAAAATTAATTGCAGCGTATTTAACCAATACTTTTCAAAAATCACAGTGTCCGTTTCTTTTAATTTACAATACTGTGCTACATTTATGCCCGCTTCTATACTATAAATAACGCTGTTCGTATCCGTCCTTAATAAATATTCGCATACTGTTTAAAACCGTTTGATGTTACACCGTAAAACAAACAGCGTTACCGCATGGCTGCTTGCCCTGTTAATGCTGCCCGTTTATTCTTTTGCACAGCAATCAGGTCCTGAAGATGCACTGAAACAATTTGCCAAATATCCCGGCGAGCGTATTTATGTGCAGTTTGATAAAGATGAATATGTGGCTGGCGAAACCGTGCACTACAAGGCCTGGGTCTTTGTAAAATCATCGCTCAGCTATGTGTCTACCAATTTGTATACCGACTGGCTGGATACACAAAAGAAACCCATCAGCAATGCTGTGGTACCGTTAGTAGGCGGTGTGGGCGAAGGTTCATTTAAGATACCCGAAGATATTGAAGAGAATGTTTACTACTTCCATGCCTATACCGGCTGGATGCTGAATTTTGGCGAGGCACAGCAGTTTGTTCAGCCGGTGATCATTTATAATCCTGCTTCCAAAATGCGGCTCAATGCGCCGGCAGTTTCTTGGACGGCAACCATACAACCTGAAAGCAATATGCTGTTAGACGGTGTGGAAACCGATGTATCGGTACGCCTCCGTTCCTTTACAAACCTGCAGGGCACATGGAGCGGGTCTTTGTTCGATAACAGCGATACCACCAACAGTATTGCCGATTTTAAATCGCTGAATGAAGAAGTGGGTCTCTTTACCATCATTCCCTATTTTGGCAAACAATACAGTGTTAAAATAACAGATGCCAAAGGCAACAGTAAAAGCTTTCAGTTACCCGCTGTGCAAAAGCAGGGGGCTGTTTTAAAAATTGCCGAAGATGACCAGGGTATCAGTTTCCGCATCAGCAGCAAGGGACTTACAGATCCGTTAAAGGGTTATAAGATCGTTGCACACAAACAGGGAGAATTATTGTACAGCGCCACCATTCAAAACCCCAAAGAAGAGGTGAACGGGCTGATACCCGTTGATGCCACTACAAAGGGGCTGGTGCACATCAGCCTGTTTGATGCAAAAGGCAATGCGGTTGCTGAACGTTTGTGTTTTGCCAACCTGCAATTATGTATGGTTCAGGAACCGGCGGTTAATTATGGCAAGCTGAACAAGGAAGCAAAAACTATCAATGAATGGAAGATACCCGTTGATACCGTGCGTGCCGGCAGTTATGCGGTGTTGGTGGAAGATGCGCATACTCCTGTACTTGCAAACACACAGAGCATTGTGGGCAGTTACTGGCTCAATGGCATCAGCACGCAGCCCTATAACACCAACTGGTATTTCACAGCGGGCAATAAAGCCGCGGCCGGTGCGCTGGATGCTTTGCTGCTGGGCGAAAAATGGACGCTCTTCAACTGGAATGAACTGATGCGCAAGCCCGCCGGTGGGCTCACTTACTTTCCCGATAACTATATTACCTACACCGGTTTTGTAACACAAAAAAGCAAACCCGTTACCAACGAAAAAATAACCGTGCTGTTCCAGCTTAGGGATTCATCACGTATTTTAACAGAAGTAAAAACCGACAGCGCCGGTTTATTCAATTTAAAAAGCCTCTATTTTTTTGATACGGCAAAAGTGTTTTACCATATCACCAATAATAAAAATGCGCCTGTAAAAATTGATATCGATTTTAAACGCATTGATAATTTCACCACATACAAAAGTGCATTGCCTGCCACCGGTTTTACGCTGGTGCCACGCGGTAAAAACGACAGTATACCCGAACGGGTGAAAGATGATGCCGCCGCTTTAAAACACATTCAAACCATTGCCGATGGTTTTAAAACAATGGATGCGGTGGTGGTAAAGGCAAATATCCGCAGTAAAACAGAAGCGCTGGACCGGCGCCTGAGTTCACCCATGTTCCGCTCACCGGGAGAAACAGTATTTGATTTTATAAATGAAGAACAGGACCTGGGCGGCAGTACTGTTTTAGAATGGCTGGGCGGTCGCGTGGCGGGTGTAATGCCTGATGGAAGTGGCGGTGTTACCATACGTGGTCAGAAACCCGCCGTTTATATTGATGAATTTTTAGATGATGGCGAGCCATCCCGTTTAGTGGGTATTCCTTACACAGAAATAGCGATGGTGAAAGTGATCCGTAACAGTTATTTAATTGGTTCGGGCGGTGTTCCTGTAATTGCCGTATACACCAAACGGCCCGATATGTTCCCCAAGGAAGATCTGAACCGGCCGCATGTAACCGCCAAACTGTTGCCGGGTTATGCTGCGGCAGATATGTTTAAACCGCTGAGTTATGGAAAAAGCATGACTTCGCGTACGGGTTACGATACACGTACTTTGTTATACTGGAACAGCAATATCATCCCGGAGAGCAATGAAACGGTTACGGCTTTCTATAATAACGATATCTCTAAAAAACTGCACCTGCTGGTAATTGGTTTTACATCTAAAGGAGGGTTGGTGTACGTGGATAAAACAATTGATTTGAAGTAGCCCAACAACCTTTTTCGTTGCAATATTTAAAACAACCAGCCAAGTCCTAGGCAAAACAGCACAATAAACGGGGCGGGAATTTTTGTGAGCTGCAGTATCAAAAAGGTTCCGGTAATAACAGCAATATTCAGCAGGCTGTGCGTTGTGAAAGATGCGATGGAAACATCCTTTAACAGATATAATGTTGCGGCCCACATTATACCCACCACCACCGCGTTAATGCCTTCCAGCGCACGGTACACCACCACGTATTTTTTCAGGTATTGCCATACCGGGAAGAAAAAAAGCACCAGCAATGCGCTGGGTAAAAAAATTGACACCATTCCTATTATACAACCCAGCAGCTGTTTATCGGCTCCTTCGTTTTTAAGTGCCAGTCCGCCCGCATAAGACGCAATGGAAAACACCGGTCCGGGTATGGCCCTTACCATACCTGCGCCAGTGAGCAGTTCTTCTTTTTCTATCCTGATAACGTTCTGGTTCTTTTCTATCACTTTGGGTGCATTGGGCCTGGCCACATACTGGTCCAGCATCAGTGGTATCAATACATCGCCGCCGCCAAAAACAAAACTGCCAAAGCGGTAATTCATTTCAAAAAGATTAAAGGCTTTGCGGTTCTCCCAGTTTTGCTTGCGTGCCGCTTCACTCAGCACACCGGCAACAACAAATATCAGCGCCCATAACCAGATATTGGTCCAGAGGAAATGCCTGGGCTTTACCACTGTGTTTTCGGGTATACGTTTACTGCTGAAATTGGTGGCAATACCACCGGCAACAATCAATGCGGGAAATACCCAGGGCGATTTAAATAAAAAATAAATGGTGGCCATACTCACCAGCATAATGATCTGCGTGATGAGGTTGTTCACCGAAATCTTAAATGCCTTGAATGCGGCATAGGCCAAAAAGCCAATGGCCATGGGCTGCACAAACTGGAATATGCTTGTGTTCAGGTTTTCCTTGCCAATTTTTGTTACCAAAAAAGATAGGGCGCCCATTAAAATACTGGCGGGCATTATCCAGATGATAAGGGTGATAACGGCAAGGGGCACACCGCCGCGTTTATAACCAATGAGTGTTAGTATTTGTGTGGATGAGGCTCCGGGCAGCAGCTGGCAAAAAGAATTATATTCCATCAGCTCTTCCTTTGTTACATCGTGCCGGCGTTCGGTAAATGTTTTCAGCATCATACCCATATGCCCCTGCGGACCGCCAAATGCGGTAAGGCTGTATGTGAACACAGTACGTAAAAATGGGATATGCCTCAGAAGTTTCAATGCAACAACGCTGTATTATTTTTCCAATCCTATTTCTCTCAGGCGTTCATCCAGGTATTCACCGGCCGTAGCATCTTCATATGCCTTAGGATGAGAACTATCTATACAACCATCCAGGCAACGCAGGCTCATACTGCTTTTGGGATGCAGGAAGAAAGGTATTGAAAAACGGGAAGTATGCCATAATTCCCTTGGCGGGTTTACCACGCGGTGGGTGGTGCTGCGCAGTTTATTATTGGTAAGACGCTGCAGCATATCGCCCACATTCACCACAATTTGTTCGGGCAGGCTGGTTACACCCACCCATTCATTTTGTTTCGTAAGAATTTGCAATCCGTCTGCCGACGCACCCACCAGTAATGTGATGAGGTTAATGTCTTCGTGCTGCTCAGCACGGATAGCGCTTTTAGGTTCTGATGTGATGGGCGGGTAATGGATGGAACGGAGAATGGAATTTCCGTTGTACACATAGTTATCAAAATAGTGTTCATCCAGGCCCAGGTATAAAGCGATGGCCTGTAATAAAGCGGTGCCCGATTTTTCAAAGGCCCGGTAAGCTGCTTCCATCGTGGGATTGAATGCACTTATTTGTCCTACCTGTACATTGGGCGGGTAGTCTTCTTCCTTAAAATTATCCCTGGGTATCTGGCCGTACTGGAAAAATTCTTTCAGGTCAGGTGCTTCACTTCCCTTGGCGTGTTCTTTACCAAAACTGGTATAACCCCGCTGGCCGGCCAGTTCGGGTATTTCGTATTTCTTTTTCTGTTCCAGCGGCAGCGAAAAAAATTCCTGCACGTATTTATACAGATCTGCAATCAGTTCGTCGGGCACACCATGATTTTTTACCGCCACAAAACCCACTTCTTCATAAGCCTTGCCCAGGTCCTGCACAAATGCCGCTTTTCGTTTTGGGTCGCCGCTTAAAAATTCTGCTAAATCAACGGAAGGACTGGCCATATACTTTTAATTTTAGGTTTACAGAAAACCTGTTTACTTTTCAATAAGCAGGCTGATCGTTTTAGTTTGAAGATGAAAAATTACAAAACTTATTGTTTACAGCGAAGCATTGCGTATAACTTTTTATTGGGTATGATATTGATTGCTTTTATATCATGCAGTAAAAAAATTATGCTTCATTGCCAGAATACGGCTTTACAAGTACAGATGGTAAACCCGATTACAGCAAGCTGTATTACTGGGCCGCACATCCATGGAAAAATGACAGGAGCGACAGCGTGCCAAAACCGCTTCGTCAAAATTTTACAAAAGATTCTTCAGCAGATGTTTTCTTTATTCATCCCACCACATTAACCGCAAAAGATGATGAACGCTGGAATGCACCAATAGATGATGCATTCATTAATGCTAAAACCGATTACAGCACCATACTGTACCAGGCAAGTGTATTTAATGAACAATGCCGCGTGTTTGCACCGCGTTACCGCCAGGCACATATCAGGGCTTTTTTTACAGCAGACAAAGCAGCAGATACCGCATTTGAAATGGCGTATGAAGATGTGAAAGCTGCGTTTGAATATTATTTACAGCATTATAACAACGGTCATCCCATCATCATAGCCTCACATAGCCAGGGCACCAAACATGCCGCACGTTTATTAAAAGAATATTTTGAAGGAAAGCCATTACAAAACAAACTGGTTTGTGCTTATATCATCGGTTTGCCGGTTCCTGAAAATTATTTCAGTTCCATTCCTCCGTGTAAAGATGCCGGCAGTACGGGTTGTATTGTAAGCTGGCGCACTTTTAAAAGTGGTTATACCGAACCAAATTTTGTGGCTAAAGAAAATTTTAAAGCGGTGGTGATAAACCCGCTCAGCTGGACGACAGATACCATTCACATATCCTCATCACAAAATAAAGGAGGTGTATTGCTGAAATTTAATAAACTGGTGCCACATGCCGTAGATGCACAAATACACAACAATGTGCTGTGGACGGGTAAGCCAAATGTGTTTGGCAAAATCTTTTTTACCAAAAAGAATTTTCATGTGGGAGATATCAATCTCTTTTACATGAACATCAGGGAAAATGTAAAATACCGGATCGCAGCTTACTGGAAGCGGTAAAAATCAAAGCCCGTATTGTGCACTGATCTGCAGCATACGGTCAATGGGTTTTTTAGCGGCAATACGCAAATCCTCATTCATAAGCAGTTCCGGTTGCTCATACTCCATACATAAGTATAATTTTTCCAGTGTGTTCAGCTTCATGTGCGGGCAATCGTTGCAGGCACAACTGTTATTGGGCGGGGCGGGTATAAAAGTTTTATGCGGGCTGTTCTTCTGCATCTGGTGCAGTATGCCTGTTTCGGTAACCACAATATATTCCTGCGCATCATCTTTTTCGGTAAACTTCAATAAACCGGTGGTGCTGCCAATGTAATCAGCCAAAGCAAGAACAGGCGCTTCACATTCGGGATGTGCCACCACTTTGGCTTTTGGGTGCCTTATCTTCAGTTTGGTGAGTTTTTCCAGGCTGAAAATCTCATGCACCATACAGGCGCCATTCCACAACACCATATTACGCCCTGTTTGTTTATTGATATAGGCGCCAAGGTTTTTATCAGGTGCAAAAATGATGGGCTGGTCCTTTGGCAGGCTTTCCACAATTTTTTGGGCGTTGGAAGATGTACAGATAATATCACTCAAAGCCTTCATGCCTGCAGAGCAGTTTACATAAGTAACCACTGTATGACCGGGATACTTGTCTTTAAACTGCTTAAACAAAGCCGGTGGGGCAGAATCACTCAAAGAACAGCCGGCCTTTAAATCGGGCAGCAAAACCTTTTTGGAGGGATTTAATATCTTGGCAGTTTCGGCCATAAAATGCACACCTGCAAAAACAATGATATCAGCATCAGTCTTTTCAGCCTTTTGGGCAAGCCCCAAACTGTCGCCAATATAATCGGCCACATCCTGGATATCGGGTTCCTGGTAATAATGGGCAAGAATGATTGCATTCTTTTCTTTTTTCAGGCGCTCTATTTCGGCAAACAGGTCCAGCGAGGGGTCGATGTCAATATCCAAAAATCCGGCGGCGGCGATGTTGGCTTTTGCACTGTTGATATCTGTCATAATATGTATTAATACTTATTATTTATATAATCACCTATTACTATTATGTGTGTTAATAAGTGTAAAGAAAGTTTTAGAACGATGATGTAAAATTAAATCCTTTTGCTTTTCCACATGCATCCACATCTAATTAACATGATGGCTTATAGTAAAACGATTGGTTAAAGCGAATAGCAGGGAAGGTTTCACCTGAGGCAGTAATTATATTATGAACACTGGTTGATAAAAAAGCCTGCGCAAAAGTTTATTGGCTTTTGTGGTACTAAATGCTGTGAATTGAGATGTGATAACTTGTAAAAATATCGGGCAAATTTGGGCCGATAGCCAAAACGGCCAAACATTGCCACAAAATATCAAGGGTTAAAAAGTAAAATGTTTCCTGTTATTCACATCAAATGGGGATTATTCACAAACAGGTGTTTAAAAATAAGCGAAGTACTGATGTGGATAATATTTTCGCCAGAAAGCCCGGTGGTGGCGCAAAAGGCTTGTGTATGCTAAATTTAAGCCGCTGTGCCAATTTTTAAAATGGATGTTAATATCTGTTTTTCCCCTATTTTTGCCGTCCTGATTTAAAAGGAGAAATATGCAAATTATTCAAACAATCCGTGACAAAGGAGCTGCAATTGTAATTGCAGTAATTGCGCTGAGTTTAATTGGTTTTCTGTTAATGGATGCCAAATCGGGCAGCAATAAGTTTTTTAATTCTTTATCCGGTGGTCTGGGTAAAGTAAATGGCGAAAACATTGAAAAGACCACATTTGACAAGAGGTATAACTATGCCTATGAGCAGGCTAAACAGCAGTCTGCACAAACAGGACAGAGCCCGAATGGCGAACAGGTAAGGGAGCAGGTTTGGAATATGCTTGTAAATGAAGCTGTCTTTTATGATGAAGCTGCAAAACTGGGTATTGAGTTTACCGGTAAAGAGCTTACATCCGTATTATATAGTAACGACCCATCCAACCCGTTGATGTCTGACAGGAGTATGGTAGATCCGGCAACAGGTAAAATAGATCCTGCAAAAGTTGCATCTGCTATCAATACAATTAAAAAAGCCAAAGGTGAGCAGTATGATCAAATTAACAACCAGATCACTGAGCCACAGAAATTAGGAAGTATCTCCGGTAAATACTTTTCAATGCTGAATGCGAGTGCTTATTATCCTGCATGGATGCAGCAGGCTGATGTTACTGATGCAAAGAGTTTTGCAAATATCTCATACGCTTTTATTTCCTACGGTGAAATAAGCGACAGCACTATTAAAGTGAGCGACAGTGAAATTGAAGCATATGTTGCTAAACATAAAAACCAGTTTAAGCAGGAAGCTGGCCGCATGATCTCTTATGTAACTTTTAGCCAGGCGCCCAGTGCGGCAGACAGCCAGGCAACAAAGGAATCTGTTGAATCATTAAAATCAGCATTCCAGGCTGAAACAAATGATGCTGCTTTTGTAATAAAAAATGCTTCTGCTATTCCATTCGACAGCAGCTATATTCCCAAATCACAAATCCGTTCTGCAGCTGTGGACACGATGGCAAAAATGCCCGTTGGCACGGTGTACGGACCATATGTTGATAACGGCAGTTATGTTCTTGCAAAAGTACTTGGGGTAAAAACTTACCCCGACAGTGTGAAGGCCAGTCATATCTTAATACCGGTTGATGATCCGCAAACTGGTCAGCCAATTATGCCTGACAGTGTTGCTAAAAAGAAAGCCGACAGTATTTTGAATGCTATTAAAGGAGGAGCGGATTTTACCGCGATGGCAAAACAATTTGGAACTGACGGAACGAAGGATAAAGGTGGTGATCTTGGATTTTTCGGCTACAGCGGCCCAATGGTACCTGAGTTTACACAGGCATTGTTTGGAAAACCGGTAGGTACCAAAGAAGTGATCAGAACGCGTTTTGGATACCATGTAATTAATATAACAGGAGAGAAAGGAAGCAGCCCGGCTTACAAAATTGCCTATGTGGCAAAAGAGATCTTCACCAGCGAAGCCACTTTTAGTAAAATAAACCTGGACGCCACTAAATTATCTAGTCAGAAAGGCGCTAAAGAATTTGAATCATACGTGGCTAAAAACGGATTGCAAAAAATAAGCTGGCCAAATGTTGTAAAAGAAAACGATTACACTATTGGACAGTTCCAGGAAGCGAGGGGTTTGGTAAGATGGGCTTTTGAAGCCAAGAAGGGTGATGTGAGTGAACCATTCAATATTGGTGATGCATTTGTTGTAGCAATTGTTGATAAAATTTCCGAAGAAGGTACAAAGGATGCAACCGCTGCAAGGCCCATGGTGGAAGGAATTATCCGTAACCAAAAGAAGGCGGAGATCATAATAAAGAAACTTGGTGCCAGCCCCACACCCGAAAGTGCCGCGGCTGCATACAATAAGCAGGTACAGGTAGCTGGAGCTGATTCTTCTATTACTTTTAACAGTCCTATCATTGCCAATTTGGGCAATGAACCTAAAGTAATCGGGGCCAGTTTCAATAAAGCATATCAATCCAGGCCATCTGCTCCATTTGCCGGGGAAATGGGTGTTTTCGTTGTAAAAGTTAATAGCGTTGGTACCAAGGCTGCGGACTCTCCGGAGGTTGCTGCACAACAGGTTAATCAGCGTATGGTACAAATTAAAGCGCAGGTAGCTGCTGGCTGGTTTGAAGGACTTAAAAACCAGGCAACAGTTAAAGATAACCGTAGCAAATACTTTTAAGGACTATAAGATTTACTGGAACGGGTGCCTAAAGGGGCACCCGTTTTTATTTATGCAAACCGGAATTTTTGGGCATACAGAAAGTGCCGGTTGTTGAAAATGCTAACTTTGTTCTATGGAATCAGAATTCATAAATAAAGTTGCCGAAAGCGGGATCATCACACTTGACCTGGAAGATTATTTCCCAAAGAACGATACCATTGTTTTTGATTTGAAGGAATACCTTTTTATGGGACTTATTTTAAAGGAAAAGGATTTTCGGGAAGCGCTTAAAAATCTGGACACAGCCCCCTATGCCGGTAAGAATGTTGCCATCACCTGTTCTGCTGATGCTATTATTCCCATGTGGGCCTATATGCTGGCGGTGAGTTATATTCAGCCTGTGGCAAAGGAAGTTATTTTTGGAAATAGTGTGAAGGCAGAAGAAGAAGTGTTACTTAAAAATATCGCTAAGGTTGATACAGCAAAGTACCAGGATCAGCGTGTGGTGATAAAAGGTTGTGGTGAAAAACAAATTCCGGAGTCTGCTTATATAAAAATTACAGAAATATTGCGGCCTGTTGTTAAAAGTATCATGTATGGAGAACCCTGCAGCACAGTGCCCATTTACAAAAAACCGAAGCAGGGAATTTAAAACCAGCCTCTTTTTCTGAAAATGCGCAACATCACAAGCGGGATGAATAGCATGAGGGTTACAGAAATGAAAAAGCCCCAGTTGTTATGAAGCAGAGGTATCTTATCAAAGTTCATCCCGAATATTCCCCCAATAACTGTTGCCGGTGCCAGCAGGCAGGTCACCACGGCCATCACTTTCATCACTTCGTTCATCTTAAGATTTACATTGCTTAAATAAAGATCATTTAAGTTCATCATCATATCCCTGTAGTTCTCTGCAAGATCGTTGGCCTGTATAATATGATCATAAACGTCTTTGAAATATTTTTCTGTTCTTTCTTCTATCAGTTCGTTTTCACTTCTGAGTATGCCATTTACCAGCTCCCTTACCGGTGCCACACTTCTTTTGAGTACAATCATTTCTTTTCGCAGCATATTAATTTTTGCAAGCGTGCGGGTATTGGCATTACGAACAATATCTTCCTCCAGTGATTCAATTTTCTCTCCCAGCTTCTCCATTACAATAAAATAGTTATCGACTATCATGTCAATAAGTGAATAAAAAAGATAGTCGGCTTTATGCTGACGCACCTTACTGTTAAAGAATTTAAGTCTTTCACGGAGCGGGTTAAAAACATCCCTTGATGCATCTTCCTGGAAACTGATAACAAAATCAGGGCCTAATACTATGCTTATTTGTTCTGTTTCAACCGAGGAATCTTTTTCATTAAAATAAAGCATATTGAGCAGGCAAAAGAGCAGGCCTTCGATATCATCCATTTTTGGGCGTTGTCCCAGGCTCAGGATGTCTTCGGTTATCAGCGGGTGAATGCCAAAATGAGTACAGAGTTGTTCAACGTCATTTTTTCTTAACCCATCTACATTGATCCAGGTTGTTTTGCCGGAAACCTTGTAAGGGAAACATGAATTGATGTGCTGAAATTCTTTTATCTCCGATCCTGAAACATCATAGTCATATACCATTATTTTAAGCATATCCGGCTCATGTCTTTGAACAGGAACCGTGGGATTAACCTGCAATACTTTTTTTGTGCGAAGTAAATCAAGCGGGTTGAGTAAATAAGAGAAATACTTTTTGCTTTGCTTGAGCATATTCTAATATTAGCGATTAAGCAAATTACAGAATTTAATGGTTTTTTGAGGGGGGTGATTTCAACGGTAGTACCCGGTTTTTTCAATTTCTTCCTTCACACTGTCGGGTACAAGAAACCTAATGGATTTCTTTTCACGAATCATATTACGTATAAGCGTACTCGAAATAGTAAGCAAAGGAGCATCCACGAGATGCAGGCGGGCACCAAAGCTATTGCTGATTTCAAAACCCGGACGGCGGTAGATATAAAAGGAATGGTTACGGATAATGGTTTCGTAATTTTTCCACTTATCGATATTCTGAAATCCATCGCTGCCCATAATTAGCGAAAAACTATGACCTGGATATTTTTCGGCCAGGTATGCCAGAGTATCTACTGTATAAGATGGCTTCGGAAGTTTGAACTCAACGGTACTGGTTTTAAGTTTGGTTTCACCGTTAATTGCAATGTTCACCAGGTGTAAGCGGTGATACTCGTTAAGGAGTGATGCAGATGGCTTAAACGGGTTTTGGGGTGAAACAACAAACCATACCTGGTCAAGAGATGTATTATTGGCGATATGCGATGCAATGATGAGATGTCCAACGTGTACCGGGTTAAAGGAACCAAAATATAAACCAATTTGCATATATTGTATTGATAATCAAAATGTTATTTCTAAACTACTTCTTCTACCCATATCATTTCTGCTTCATTGAGTCTCAGGCTTAGTGTATATCCGGCAACTAGTATAGAAATAGGATCACCGAGTGGGGCAACCTGATCTACTATTAAATGTTCCCCTGGGACACAACCCATTTCCATTAGCTTCAAAAAGATATCATCATTTTCAAAATGCCTTATCACTGCGGTTTTTCCTGTGCCCAGTTCCGAAAGTCTCTTTTCCATCATGTTTATATTATTGCAAAAATATTCATTCACAAGAGTTATCTAATTTCGATTTACGAAATACCATGGCAATACATTTCTTTTTTCAAGCCCCAGTAACCCAGCTTCGTAAGCGTACGGAACTTAAAGCTTTCATTAAAACGATTTTCAAGGACAATAAAAGAGCGATAGGAAATATCAATTTTATTTTTTGTTGCGATGAGGATCTTTTAGCAATTAACAGGGAGCACCTGCAACACGATTACTATACAGATATTATCACGTTTGATTTATCTGAAACACCCCAAAAAACTGATGCTGATATTTATATCAGCTACGAGCGAGTAAGGGATAATGCTGCACAGCTAGAAAAATCCATTAAAAGCGAACTCCACCGTGTCATCTTTCATGGTTGTTTACACTTATGCGGGTTCAAGGATAAAACGCCAGCCGATGAACAGCTGATGCGATCAGAAGAAGATAAATACCTAAAAAAGTATTTTGGATGAAAGTGTTCCACGTGGAACCGAATCCTCTCTTGTATTTCATAATCAATGTTTCACGTGGAACAGCGAAACTGATCCTTTAATTTGAAGGACAGAATAGCTGAGAGTATCTTTGCAAAACGATGTTTCCAGAATATGATATAATTGTTGTTGGAGCTGGTCATGCTGGTTGTGAAGCCGCTGCTGCTGCCGCTAATATGGGTAGTAAAGTGCTGTTGATTACCATGAATATGCAAACAATCGCACAAATGAGCTGTAATCCCGCTATGGGAGGTATTGCCAAGGGCCAAATTGTTCGGGAGATTGATGCCATGGGCGGCTACAGTGGTATTGTAAGCGATGAAAGCATGATCCAGTTCAGAATGCTTAACCGAAGTAAAGGACCCGCAATGTGGAGTCCAAGGGTACAAAGCGACAGAATGCTTTTTGCAGCCAAATGGAGGGAAATGCTGGAGCAAACTCCCAATGTTGACTTTTACCAGGACATGGTAAATGGGTTATTGGTGAAGCATGATCGTGTTTGCGGAGTAATAACGGGGCTTGGGCATCAAATAAGAGCGAAATCGGTAGTGCTTACCAACGGAACCTTCTTAAATGGCGTTATTCATATAGGAGAAAAGCAATTGGGAGGAGGGAGAATGGCTGAAAAAGCGGCAACAGGTATAACCGAGCAGCTTGTAGGTCTTGGTTTTGAAAGTGACCGCCTAAAAACAGGGACACCACCAAGGATAGATGGGCGCAGCCTCGATTATTCGAAGATGGACGAACAAAAGGGAGATGAGGAAATTGTTGGGTTTAGTTACTTGCCAACAAAAAAAATAACAGCTAACCAGCAAAGAAGCTGCTGGATAACCTATACAAACTCAGATGTTCATGACATTTTAAAGACCGGCTTTGACAGAAGTCCTATGTTCCAGGGAAGAATACAAGGAACAGGGCCCAGGTACTGTCCGAGTATTGAGGATAAGATAAACCGGTTTGCTGACCGGGACCGTCACCAGCTTTTTATTGAACCCGAAGGATTTAATACAATCGAAATCTATGTAAATGGCTTTTCTTCTTCTTTGCCAGAAGAGGTACAACATAAGGCATTAAAATTGATACCGGGTTTTGAAAACTGTCGCATGTTCAGGCCGGCATATGCCATTGAGTATGATTATTTCCCACCAACACAGTTAAAGTTTAGCCTGGAAACAAAGCTTATTGAAAACCTTTTTTTGCAGGACAGATCAATGGAACCACAGGTTATGAAGAGGCTGCCTGCCAGGGATTGATGGCTGGAATAAATGCCCACCAAAAAGCAAAAGAACTTGAACCGGTAGTGCTGAAAAGAAGCGAGGCCTATATTGGTGTTTTGATTGATGACTTGATCAACAAAGGCACCGATGAACCTTATCGTATGTTTACCAGCCGGGCCGAATTCAGGACATTACTGCGGCAGGACAATGCTGATCTCAGGCTTACCGAAATGAGTTACCGGCTTGGACTGGCAACACAGGAAAGAATGGAGGCCGTAAGAAACAAACAAAACAATGTTGCAACAATAAAAAATATCCTGTCCGCAACCACTATTGAGCCGGAAGAGGTGAATGGATATTTAGAAAGCGTACAATCATCAGCGTTAGTAAAACCACAAAAAGCCTCGCAACTTATTCTGAGGCCCATGATTGGATTACAGGAAATGATGACGGATGTTGAAAAACTGCAAAAGCCCCTGCAGCAATACAGCCGTGAAGAGCTGGAGCAGGCAGAGATTCAGCTGAAATATGAAACGTATATAGAGAAGGAAAAGGAACTGGTTGCAAAAATGAGCCAGTTGGAAGATTTGCTGATACCGGAAAACTTTGATTATGAAAAACTGGTTTCTTTGGGAACTGAAGCAAAACAAAAATTCAAAAAGATCAAACCACGCACACTGGGCCAGGCTTCGAGGATATCGGGCGTTAATCCCAGCGATGTACAAATACTGATGGTTTTCATGGGCCGGTACCCCGGGAAAATAAAATTCAAAAATCACCGTTTACTACAAAACCCAAAACATGAATTTAAACTTTAATACCAGCATCAGTAAAGAAGAAGTATTTGAAAAGGTGACAGCATATCTCCAGGCAAAAAACCTTGCTGTTGATAAAAAAGATATGTCAAGGCCCTGGGGTGGCTTTTTTGTAATTGATGAGAATGAAGCAGAAAATTTTATTGCATTGTATTTTCCGCATCTCACAAAACAGGACCTGACCATTTCAGGAAAACTGAGCCCTAAAATTTTAGTGGTAGCCCCCGCTAAAAGGTTAAGCTGGCAATACCACCACCGCCGTGCAGAAATATGGAAACTGATTGGCGGTGTTGCCGGTGTGGTTACAAGCGATACCGACGAAGAAAAAGATAAAGTTTACCTTGGTATTGGCGATATTATACAGCTGAAACAGGGAGAGCGTCACCGCCTGATTGGCCTTGATGGTGGCTGGGGCATTATTGCAGAAATATGGAGACATACTGATGCTGCCAACCCAAGCGATGAAGATGATATCGTAAGGGTACAGGATGATTTTGGAAGGTAATTACAGCATACAAAACGAGTTACAAAACCGGCAAAATACAAAGCCGTTTTTTTGTTATCCTTCTCTCAGCCCAAGCATCCGCATCCTGCTTCTGATAGCGCCAGCACTTCGCTTAAAATGTTTTATTATTTCTGTGTCGCTGCTGTTGTTCATATACATTTGCCTTAATTCCTCATCATCGTCTTTGCTCCACGGCCTGTTTGTTTCATCAGCTTTTGTTTTTAAAAGCACAACAGCATAGGAGCCATCTCCGGCCCCTTTGTATTTGTTGTATAACGATCTTCTTTTTATTTCTGGTATTACAGGCTTTGCCTCTGGCATTTCTGTTTTCTTTTTGATAACTTTTATGTTTGCAAAAGACGGGAAATTTTCTGGCAGCAATTCTTCGGGTATGTACAGGGTGTTTTTAGTACGTGTAACGGCCACATATAACAGGTTTATTTCTTCATTCAGCTTTTCCTTTTTCTTTTCGTCTTCATTAACATCACTGAATATGCGTTGCACTTTTTCTTCTGTGATAAAATCATTCACAAGATGAACAATATCATATTCCATTCCCTTGCAGCGGTGAACGGTTGAAAACACCACAGCGGCATTTTCTTTATCATCATTTTCAACATGTTTTTCCTTGAGCGTTTTAATGATGCGGAAAATATCGTTGCCATATTTTTTTACAATTTCCACCAGCATGCCCAGTTGTGTATCTTCCGTCTTTTCAATGTAATCTTCCAGTTCGGGCATTGTGGCCATGGAGCGTATCAGCGGATCCCGCACTGCAGCAGGCTTATTGTTATAAAGGTTTAATACATCATACAACGAAGCGCCCTCATCGGCATAAGTATAGGAATTGATATTGCCTTCAAAATATATCCTGCCGCAGTTTTTATTTTCAGTTATATAGTCAATCGCTTTCAGCAGTAATCCAAGGTTCGTTCTGCCGATAAATGCCCTGGTTGTTTTTTCACTGTTATTCCCGCAGCCGCGGATATTGAACGTTTTTTCATTTCCAATTATTTCTTTCCAGCCCAGGATCCTGTTGGCAAGTGTTGCAATACTTTCGTCAAAACGGAAACTCTGGCTCAGGCATAAGTTTAAAAAAGCCGTTTTTTCCAGCGAGTTTACCGCATGGCGCCACCCATAAATTTGCTGGTGAGTGTCTCCAACAATCAGCTTAGTTGCCGGTTGTTTCAAAAAGATGCCGAGCATTGCAGCAGAAGCATCCTGTCCCTCGTCAAACAAAATATAATCGTAGGGGAGTACGGGGTTTTGCAGCTGGAATTTCTTGAGATAAAAATCGTGTGTGATCTCAATTTCGCCACGGTCCATTTTCGCCAGCATGTTCCTTGTTTGTTTTTCTATGTAAGGATAGAACCGCACAACAAAAGCCCGGGCCGTTGGATCTCCAACCGTATCGGCATAATTAATATCCTTTACCCTTGCTTTATCGCTGTTGCAAAAAAGTGTAATGAATTTATTGATATGGCTGGCAAGTATAAACTCATGATGCTTTTCGCCATTCCCCTTCAGACCAAGCATGGCAGCAAGCTCGTGTGTTTTATACCCGCAAGCCGCAACCCGGTAACCGTTTTTTGAAACAATATGTTTATACGCCAGTGAATGTGCTGTTTCCACGGTAACATTGGGTAATCCCTGTGCGACAAATTTTTTCTGTGCCTCCAGCCGTACCGACCTGTTAAAAGCAAGATATAATATGCGGGCTGATGCCGGTCTTGCTTTTGCATATGCAATTACCGTAGATGTTTTGCCCGAACCGGCTACCGCATTTATTTTTATATTACCAGTTGTGTGAACGATCGCCTCCTGTTCTGTTGTTAGTTTCATTGTGTCCTGTTTTCAATTGCCATCACCAGTCTTATATCACCATACGTAATACCTGCGGGTAAATTATCTGATAAATTTTTTAAACTCTGTGCGCCATGAATTAACAACGCATCTTTTATTTGCTGCTGTTTTTGTTTACCCACCAGTTCATCAATATTTATTTTTCCAGATGCCACAAAATGCGCCAGGTGGCCTTCAATGGTTCCCTGCACCATATTTCTTTCGGCAGCTATTGCAGCTATGTTTTTTCCCTGCTTGAACAGTTCATATGAAACCTGTTTGGTATCCACCCTTGGTGAACTGCTTTTTTCTTTGCGTTCTTTTTTTAAGTTAACTGGTTTCCTGGCCATATTGCCTTCGATACTATGGCGCTGGCAAAAACTTTCAACAGCGGCCAGCACATCATCACCGTATTTTTCCACTTTGGCTTTGCCAAAGCCGCTCACCTGCAACAGTTCTTTTACTGTAAGTGGCAGGTAAGTGCAAATCTCTTTTAATGTTGCCTGGTTGGCCACCATATAAATGGGCAGTTTTTCATCATTGCAAACCATATCTCTCCAGCGCACCAGCGTTTCATACAATTCTGCATTTGGAATACCCGTATGCGCACCAGCTTGCTTTTTGGCACTTGCATAACAGGATAGATTGAATTTTGGCTGTGCGTAATTGAGCTTATGCTGTAAAAAACCGGTGACAGAAAATGGCTGCCTGCAATACTGTAAATAATAGATGCTGTTATACACGGCCAGTGCCAGTTCGTTCAGGGTTTCATTAACCGGATTGGCGGCTTCTTTATGTTCTGTATGTAAGGGATGATTTTTTATCTCATCCAGGTACGACTCCAGTCTTGGAATAAAATGACCAGCGGCATCGTTAATTCTTTTTTGAAGCGCTTCATTATTTTCTATCCGTCCTTCTTCCCGCATGAGGGAAGCAACCTGGCCATTGAATTTTAAACCAACAGCACGGTCAGTTGCAAAATTTTTTCGCAGGTTTTGTATCCAGTCAAATGCATTTTCATTCAGCCTTTGTGCCTGTTCCTTAATTTTAAATACAAGCATGCCAGCTGCAGCCTCCATTTCTGTAAAAGAAAACAATTCTTCCAGTAAATGTTGTGTGAAAGCCTGTCTTGCACCGGCAAAACGTTCGGCCAGCGAACCTTTGTGTGTAAGCGACTGCTGACCCTTTACCACATTGTCGTTACTGGTAATGGCCGATTGCGGAATTTTACTCAGCAATACAATTCCATCAAGGCTGGTACAGCGGCTTAGTGCCACATATACCTGCCCGCTGCTGAAGGCAGAAGCAGCATCAATCATCACCCTATCAAAAGTGAGGCCCTGGCTTTTGTGAATGGTAATGGCCCAGGCCAGCCGCAACGGGTATTGCGAAAAAGTACCGAGCAGTTCCTGCTCCAGTTTACCATCTGCACGGTTAAGCGTATAACGGCTGTTTTCCCAGGTTTCCTGTCCAACAGTGATAATGTCGCCATCGCAATCAACCAAAATCTTATCTTTCTCCAGCGTTGTTACCACCCCAATTTTACCATTGAAATATTTTTTTGTGACAACATCGTTTTTTAAAAACATTACCTGTGCACCTTCTCTTAAAACCAGTGCCGCTTCTGCAGGGTACATGTTTTCGGGAAAATCGCCTTCCACCACGGCGTTATAAGTAAACGGTGCAGCATTAAGACGCACCAGTTGCTGCTGGTTAATGGCGTCGGCCTGGTTGTTGTGGCTGGTCAACGTGATATATTTTTCTTCCGCTTCGGGATAAAAACCCGGCTTATACCGCATATGCAGGTCTTCAAAATCATCCGCATCCAGCGTGTTGGTGCGCACCTTATTTAACAGCCGCACAAAACTTTGTTCTTTTTGCCGGTAGATCTTATCCAGCTCTATCAGCAGAGGTGCCGCTTCTTTAATAGCGAGGCTGTCGAAGAAAAAAGGCGATTGGTAATATTCGCTTAAAATATTCCACTCCTGAGCCTGTGCCACCGGCGGCAGCTGGTACAGGTCGCCAATAAATAATAATTGCACCCCGCCGAAGGGCAGCTGGTAGTTGCGCCGTACATTGCGCAGGATGGTATCAATGGCATCCATGGTATCGCAACGCACCATACTAACCTCATCTATTACCAGCAACTCCATTTTACGCAGCAGCTGCAGGCGCTGTTTATTGTGCCGGAGTTTTGAAAGCAATTCCTCTTTATTGTTTTTTGTAGGCAGGAAGGGATGAAAAGGCAGCTGGAATAAACTATGTAGTGTAACCCCGCCCGCATTGATGGCGGCTACGCCAGTGGGTGCGGCCACCACCATGTTTTTGGTGCTGTTGTCCCGCAGGAATTTGAGAAAAGTTGTTTTGCCGGTCCCGGCCTTCCCGGTAAGAAAAATATTTTCGTTTGTTTCGGTAACAAAACGGTAAGCGAGTTCAAATATGTCGTTGCGTTCAATTGTTTGCATGATGGATGTCGGATGTAAAAATATCGAATGTTGTTAAAGACGATGCATCATAATTTGGATTTGACCGTTCTGCCCTGTGCAGTAAAAATCGCAATAAGCTCCTTTGCTTCCTGTATAAGCAAGGCAATTCTTTCCCTTTTTAAAATTTCAGCATCCGCCAGCAACTTTAACCAAAAAAATGACTCATCCGCCTCTTCCTTAACAATATTTATTTTATAACAAAAATCTTTGCTTGATTTAGCCTTTAATGCAGCCCGGTAATTGGCAGCGACAGAAGAGTAGCACCTTACTAGTTGACGGATTAAAATCCGGCCGGTATCATCGCAATAATGACTCTTTGCAAGCTTAATTATTCTGAGTGCAAAAGACTTTGTTCTGTTTTTTAGTTCTTCGTTCGTCATGGTGTTTTAAAATATACATAAGCCGGATATCGAACATGTACATTCGATATCCGACATTTATAAGTGAATGCATTACGCAGCGCTTTTTTCTCCGCCCACCAGCAGCATTTCGCTGGCCTGCACTTCGGTGATATAGCGTTTGATGCCGTCTTTATCGGTATAGGTGCGGTTAACGAGCTTGCCCTCAATGGCCACTTCTTTTCCTTTGGTCAGCAACTTTTCTGCAATTTCGGCCAGCTTGCCCCAGGCAATAATATTATGCCAGGTGGTTTGTGTTTCTTTTTTTCCAGTACGACCGGTATAGGTTTCGTTGGTGGCCATGCTGAAGCGTGCCATTTTAGTACCGTTTTCGGTGTTTCTTACTTCGGGTACTTTACCCAGGTTGCCAATAAGCTGAACTTTGTTTTTTAATGCGTTCATGATTTTAAAATTTGTGCCGTGCATTGTTTATAGCCGTGCTGTTGATGAATTCCGGTGTTCCGGTTAACAGGGCAAAGATGCGACGGTGCCCAACCGTTAGCCGGAGTTTATAGGCTTACTTACTGATATAACCGTATGTAAACGGTTGTGTATGGCAATTAATGAGTAACTTAATATTCCCTAAATCCTGCCTTATGTTTCAACAAGCAAGCAACTGCCGTCAATGCAATAAACCATTAAAGGGCCGCAGTGATAAAAAGTTTTGCGACGATTACTGCCGCGCCACATACAACAACGAATTAAAAGGAGCTGCCAATAATTTTGTAAGAAATGTAAATAATGCTCTGGGGAAAAACCGGCGCATACTGGAATCTATACTTCCCGCCGGGGAAACAATGGCAAAAGCAACAAGGGAAAAATTATTACAGGCGGGTTTCCAGTTCAGGTATCTTACCCACACCTATAAAAATCAAAAAGGCAATGTGTATTTTTATTGTTACGAATACGGTTATTTGCCACTGGAGAATAACTGGTTCTTAATTGTGAAACGGGAGGAAGAAAAACCGGCATAAACAATAGCTTATGCTGCCAGTTCTTCAATACCACCATCATGTACCGGCTTCAGGTCTGTAACCGGCTCTTCAGGCATATCGTCAGACTGCAGTTCTATCCTCCTGGTAATATCACTTAATGATGTAAGCCGCTGTACAGTGTATGGTATGGTTTCAAGCCCCTTTGCAAAGTTGGTTACATAAAAGAAAATACCTACCACGTTACCGGCCAGTATTGCAGTACCGGATGTTTTGTATGTAAGCAGCAAACTGGCACCAAGCACTATCATAACCAGTAATTCCATAAAGCCATAGTTGAATGCTTCCTGGTCGGAAATTTTTATTTGCCAGAAACGAAGGTTATTGTAATGTTTCTTCAGCTCCCTTGTATTGCCGCCGCCAATTACATCTACCTGGTTTTCCAGTTCATCATTTTTTGACCTGTTCAGCTGCTTCATTCTTTTACCGTACAATTTACTTACCATTACCACGGGCACCAATACTGCCAAACAAAGCAATACCACTTTAGCGTCATAAAAGAACATCAGTATCAGCGAGCCAAAAATATTATACACCGCCTCGATCACATATACCAGGTCAAATTCTAAAAAATCAACAAACTCCCTTGCCAGGGTAGAGTGTGCGCTGAGCTTGCTCACATCTTTTTGATAAATGCGCCTGCTTAAAAATTTTGTAACCAGTGAAACATAAATGGCCGAATAGGTCCTGGTATCATACATATGCCTGAGCGTACCCACCGTGAGCGTTAAAAAATGTGCAGCCGATAAAATGATCAGTCCTTCATAACGGCCCTTTATCAGGTCGTTAATAGCCATACCAAGAAAGAATGGCCGCAGCAAACCGCCCAGCATTTCAAGGGAAAATAATATATAAGTAAACACCAGCTGGCCGCGGTGTTTGAGCATAAGGCTCTTAAGAATTTGAAAACGTGACATAGCTCCGGGTTTAGAATCGTTGTTTTAAATTACTGTATTGTCTTGCCGGCCGGCGGGTACGCATACGCACCTGCTGTTGCCCGTTATGACAATTTTTGGCAGAATTTAATGGGCCTTTTTAAGACCTGATGAATTTGGGTTAGTTTAAAGCGCCGCCTTTTTTTCTCGTTCTGTAACCGAATTATGGGTGGTTCCGGTTATAAGGCCACGGCAGTTGGGTGCACCACAGCGGCAATTAAAGGGCTCCATTTTTTCATCCAGGAAGGATGCGTAGTTGAGGGTTAGTTCCTCGCCTTTTTTAATGGGTGTTAAGGCGATCACATTTAAACCGGCATAACCGGTATTTGCATTACAACTGTGATTTTGCGGAGCCCATCCGCCGGGATTATCATCCCACAGCAAATATACTTCATCGCTGAGAGGGTAAGCGTAGCGGGCAAATATTTCTTTTTCTTTAATGTTCCAGTTTTGCGCAACATATCGTTGGGTTACAATTCGTTGTGGCATTTCTTCCCCCTTAAAAATAACTTCCCCGGGGGCTATGTCCTGCGTGGCAAAAATGCCATAACCGGCAGATGCATTCCCCTTCATAATATATTTTTTTTGCCTGCGTTTGTAACGGGCAATGCCTTCGGCAATGATATGTTTTAAGAAGTTTTGCTGGCCAAAACCATCGTGCCTGAGGATATAATCGGCACTGCCTTCGTAACCATCTTTATAAAAAACCGAGCAGGTAAAATTGATCTCCAAAAAGAAGAGTTCATTTTCATCATTCACCCTGAAGTCGAGCCGGGCATAACCCACGCCCCCAAAACTGCGGAAGATCTGCGCCGCTGCATCTTTCAGTTTTACTTCCAGCGCCGCATCATTACAGGGAATGTTGGCATTAGGGTGCAGCGCTGATGTTTTAAGCGCATAGGTTTTGAATTTATTTCCTTCGGGAAAAATATATTCTACGGGCTTGAAAACAGTAACTGTTTTGCCATCGGTATTGGCGGCCAGCATTACTGTAAACTCCCGGCCGCTGATGTATTCTTCCACCAGCAAGGGACCATATTCATCAATAACCGCGGCCACTTTTTTCTTCAGTTCATCCATATTATTCACCAATGAATGTTCATCCACTCCCAGGCTGTCGCCCGCCTTGTGTGGTTTTACAAACAAGGGGTATTTAAGATGCGCACATTCTTTATCCACTTCATCAACTGTATTAATCAAAGCATAGGCCGGTGTGCCAATACCTTCTGTGTAGGCCACATACTTCATCAGTTCTTTGGGCGGATCGTATAAAACAGAAGTGGGTCCCGTGAAAGGCATGTTGAGTAATTCCAGCGAATAGATCACATCAATGCTGGGTACTTCCCATTCAAGATAGCCTTCGCAGAGGTTTACAAAAATGTCGTAGTTGTTTTTTTGCAGCTCTTTCAGCTGCTTGTAGGTGGTGAGCTTATTTAAGAAAACCGTGTCTACCGTATCGTTGGGTAATAAGGCAGACAGGTCCCTGGGGGGATCATAATTCTTATAATCAACATCGGTGGTTGAATAATCGGGTTCTAAAATACAAACTCTCATAGTATTTTTTGCTCACTGATTACACAGGTTTTCACAGATGGATCATCCGCATTAATTCGTGGCTATTTGTTTTCTTAAAAAAGCGTCGTTTATAATTTCAACAATCAAAGATGTAAAAGAAGCATTGCTTACCCGCAATATAGCGCCAATAGAAGTAAAATTCTCATCCTCGCTTAAACCGCATTGTGCATTTACTTCCAGCACATATAATTTTTTTGTGGTACTGTCCATACGCACATCTACCCTGGTGTATCCCGTCCCTTTACATGCCGCATACGCATCCCAGCTGATCTTTTTTATGTCTTCAATCAACTCCGCATCAGGCACCGCGTATTCGTAAAAATTTTCTTCGTTGGGCATGGCGGTTTCATCTTCATAAATTTCCCATAAACGGTCAAAACTTAAAAAGCGTTCTTTTTCCGGCAATGAATGATGAAAGATGCGCTCAACGGGCGTATAAATTTTTGCCCTGGCGGGTTCGTTATATGAGCCAACAATAAGCACGGTGAACTCGGGTCCCTTTATAAATGATTCGGCTATCAAACCATCGGCAGCGAGGTTCCATCCGCGGTAGCCTTCGAACATCTGTTTTATTTGTTCATTCAGTTCAGCTTTGTTCTCCACCACATTTTTTACCCCCACCCCCATGCTGCCACCGCTAACGGAAGGTTTCACAATAATGGGTGCACCCAGCCGGTCAAATATGCCGTTGGTGTATTGCTCCTTTATTTTTATTGCTTCCCATTTTGCATTGGGCACACCGTGTGCATCAAAAGCTTCCTTCATGGGAATTTTTGATGTGGTGATATGATAGAAGTACTCGTCTGAGCCGGTATACACAAGTCCTTTTGCTTCCAGCAATTTCAATACAGAAATTCCGGGAGTGCCATTTACTTCATCACCATCACAAATGTTTAGCACCACGGGAAAATAAGTACCCTCATTTTTTTCGGCAACAATGGTATCAATAGCAGCCACATAATCTTTCATGGTAACGGGCTGCCATTTCCAGCTGATATTTAATGCAGCAAAAACCTTTGTGTATTCTTCAATGCTCTGGCTGAAGTCGTAGTAATAATCAATATTGGCGTCGTTGGTTTCCAGGTAAGGCGCCAGCACCCACACCTTTAATTTTTCAAGAGGAACTATTGGCAAAAAAGAATCAGGCAACGACATAAAATGATTTGAAGCAACAGCGGTTAAATGCCAGACTGTTCCTTAATAAAATCGGTTAAACGGTATTTTAATAAAGTTGATTTATCCAGGTGAGCGGCGCCATTGATCAGCTGCAGGCAGTTTGCATCCTGGCAATTGCATACAAATGGCTGGCTCATGTCCCACTCTGTGCTTGGATAAAAGAAAGTAAGTTCATCACCCGGTTCCAGCGCTTTTAAACAAACCAGTTCCATTGCCGTGGTGTCAAAAAACACACTGGGATTGCAGCTGTGGTTGATATACTGTAAAAACTCCGGCTGCAGGGTAATATGCCTGCCGGTACCGGTTTGCACGGTAAGATATGTGGCATATGACTGGGTGGTGCCCGCATGAAACTTACTGATCACTTCACCGGGTTTAATAGACATGCTTGCATGCAGTGATTTTTGACCGGAGGAGGTGTTCAGCAATACATCGCCAAAACTATGGCGGCTCACCACTTCAAATAACGGGCTGGTAACAGCAGATGTTGTCATGCGAATTTAGAATGGGCTGAGTGTGTAAAGTTTAATGCAGTAACCGCTTTTTTTTGCAGCAGCATTGTGTTAAGTAAATGTATACATACATTGGTTAATAAAAAAGGCAAACCCTTATTATTAACTGTTAGGTGGATTACTGACGTTATTATGTGAATAACCACAATGCAATAACTTTATCCATTAAAACAACTGTTTTGAATAACAAACAACCCGCACCTGACGGTGAACTGCTTTTGCAACTGGTAAATATGAAAATGCCCTTTGGAAAATATAAAGGAACCCTGCTCTGCAACCTGCCCGTATCTTACCTGGAATGGTTTGCAAGAAAGGGTTTTCCCAATGGAAAACTGGGTATTTTACTTACCACACTGTATGAAATAAAAATAAACGGACTGGAATACCTGCTAACACCCTTAAAACACAAATAATAAATTATGAAACCGAAATTATTACTGCTGGTTGTTTTTATTACCGCAGGCCTTGCTACCAGGGCTGCCGTGGTGGATACCGTGGAAACCTACAGTGTTTCCATGAAGAAAAAAATAAAAGCAGTTGTTATAAAACCTGCCGGGTATGATACAGCCAAACGGCTGCCGGTTATTTACCTGCTGCATGGTTATAGCGATAATTATGCAGCGTGGCTCACAAACGCCAGGGGGGTTGACAAGCTGGCTGACCAGTATAATGTGCTGGTGGTCTGTCCAGATGGTGGTTATGGCAGCTGGTACTGGAACAGCCCGGTTGATTCAGGTTTTCAGTATGAGACATACGTGAGCGGAGAACTGGTGATGTATATCGACAATCATTACAAAACCATTGCCTCCAAAAAAGGCCGTGCTATTACAGGCCTGAGCATGGGCGGTCACGGCGCTTTATACCTTGCCATTAAACATCCTGATGTTTTTGGTGCTGCCGGAAGTATGAGCGGCGGTGTGGACATCAGGCCCTTTCCTAATAACTGGGATATGGCCAAACGCCTGGGCACTTATGCAGCCAACCAGCAATTATGGGAACAAAATACAGTGATCAATATGCTGCATTTAATACAACCCAACACCCTGCAACTGATCATTGACTGTGGCACCGATGATTTTTTTTACCAGGTGAACCAAAACCTGCACCAGCAATTATTGTACAGGAATATTCCGCATGATTATATCACAAGACCCGGCCGGCACGACTGGAACTACTGGACCAACGCGGTGAAATACCAGTTTTTGTTCATGAGCGATTATTTTAAAAAGCAATGAACCCCGTCTTTTTTAGATAAAACAATGCCTTTAAATAAATGAACGGATACCTTCTGCATTATACTCCTGCCTGAACTCTTTGGGAGTGCAGTCTTTTTTCTTTTTAAAGATGCGGTTGAAGTTGGAAATATTATTGAAGCCGCATTTAAAGGCAATTTCATTAATGCCATGCGTGGTGTCTATCAGCATCCGAGAAGCATTACCCAGCCTGATCTCGTTCAGCGTATCAATAAAGGTTTTACCTGTACGGAGTTTAAAAAAACGGCTGAATGCCACTTCGCTCATCGATACCAGTTCGGCCGCTTCGGCCAGTGTGATATCCCTTCCAAAATTATTGTTGAGATAGGTCATGATCTTTTCCACGCGGCGGCTGTTGTAATTGATGGTTTCGGCGTTTTTAAAAGAGAGATCAGACAGTGTTTTCATATTGCGGGAAGAAGAAAGATCGTGCAGTATGGAAATCAGTTCCAGCACCGAATCAAAACCATGTTTTCTGGTAAGACTGAGCAAACGCGGTTTTATGGCTGCAATGGTTTCTTTGGAGAATAAAATGCCCCGCAGCGATTTTTCAAACATGGTGCGGATCAGCTTCATCTGGTTGCGCTGTAAAAATTTATCATCAAACAGGTCGCGGTGAAACTGTATGGTGATCTCTGTAAACTCCCTGCTTTTGCATTTGTGGTTGAACCAGCCGTGCTGCAGGTTGGGTCCCACCAGCACCAGTTCCAGATCATCTATCTCATCAATGTGATCACCAATAACCCTTTTAATGCCTTTGGCATTATCAATAAAGTTCAGTTCAAACTCCTCGTGGTAGTGCAGCGGGAAGTTGAACTCAGATTTTACACGATAAAACAGCGTAAAGCAATCACTTTGTGTTAGCGGTGTAATCTCCCGCAATAAGGCAGGTTTCATATACAAAAATTTAAACGGCGTGTAGCCGCCGGGGCAATCATTTGCTGTAAATGTATAAAAAAAGTAAACTGCTGATTAAAAAAATATCAAAGTTTAAACAGCTTGTTCCTTTTGAAACCCTTTACTGTAAAGGATTTTGGATGTATTGTGTTTTTTATATCTTTCAAACAGATAAAATAATACATAACAATGATAAAATAGTATGCGAAACCGATTGCATTGAAAATTACTTTTGGTAAAACAAATTGCTATATGAAATGTAAACTCCTGGTATGCATGCTCATGAGCTGTATACTGTCAATTTCAGCGTTTTCCCAAACAAAAAAAATCACCGGTACTGTTGCTGACGAAAAAGGAACCACACTACCCGGTGCCACCGTGCTTGCCAAGGGTACCACGCTGGCGGTAAAGACAGATGTGAACGGAAAATTCTCCATGGAAGTTCCCGAATCAGTCAAAAGTCTTATCATCACATTTGTAGGAATGCAAACGGAAACGGCCGCCATTCCAAAATCGGGTATCATGGCCGTTACCATGCGGTCTGCCGCCACCATTTTAACCGATGTGGTGGTAATTGGTTATGGCACCCGCAAAAAAGCGGATGTGACCTCGGCCATCTCCTCCGTTAAGGAAAAAGATATTAAAGACATGCCTTTGGCCGGTGTTGACCAGGCCATACAGGGCAAGGTGGCCGGTGTTACCATCACCAACAACAGCGGCCAGCCAGGAGGCGGTGTTTCTATTAAAGTGCGTGGCGTTACCACCATCAACAGCAACGACCCGCTGATTGTTATCGACGGTGTTCCCTTTGTAAGCAACGTAAAAACAAATGCGGGTTATGCCGGCCTGGGAGGGTCCGACGGGCAAACCGCCAATAGTGTAATGGCCACCATCAACCCGAATGATATTGAATCGATCGATATTTTGAAAGACGCATCTGCCCAGGCCATCTACGGTTCACAGGCTGCCAATGGTGTGATCCTCATCACCACCAAAAAAGGTAAGGCCGGCGAAGGAAAGATCAACTACGATGTATACTATGGCAAACAATATGTGCAGAAGAAACTGGACCTGATGGACCTGCAGGATTATGCCCGCTACCAGAACAGCGTGGTGGGTGAACTGGGCATTACACCTACTGCAGAATTTGCCAACCCCGATGTGCTGGGCCGTGGTACCGACTGGCAGGATGCTATTTTCCGCGACGGAACCGTGAGCAGTCACCAGCTGAGTTTCTCCGGCGGTAAAGACAACCTCAATTATTATTTTTCGGCCAACGTATTTAACCAGGATGGTATACTGCTAGGTTCCAATTTTAAAAGATACTCCACCCGTTTTAACATCGACAACCAGATTAAAAAATGGCTGAAAGTGGGCATCAGCAGCAATATTAACCGCAGCGTGCAAAATGTAACACTGGCCGATGCTGCAGAAGGCACCATCTGGTGGAGCACCATTCAAAGTCCGCTGGTTCCTGTTAAAAATTTAGATGGTTCATGGGCGGGTAACCAAACAACGGGTGCCATTACGTATAACCAGGATAACCCTGTAGCAAGGGCCAGCCTCCGTGGTAATAAAACCACCAGCACACAAATGTTCGGCAGCATTTATGGCGATATTTCTTTCCTGAAATATTTTAACCTGCGCAACGAAGTATCTTATTCACTGGGTACAAATAATAACCTGGCCTTCCAGCTGGCGGGCAATATCGGTAATACATCACTGGGCAGCCAGCTGGCCGAATACCGGGGCAACAGTTATTACTATGCCATCAGGAACTACTTAAACTTTAACCGCAGCTTTGGCAAGCATGGCGTAAGTGCCACTGCCGGCCACGAAGCACAGTATTCTTATTACGAATCCATCAGCGGTAAAAAAATAAACCTGCGCAATAATATCATCGATCTCAATGCCGGCGGCAGCGGAACCGATGCAGAAAGAAAGGCACTGGAACTGGGCGGTGGAAAAAATGAGTGGGCTATGGAATCTTATTTTGCAAGAGCCAACTACGTGTATGATAACCGTTACTCTTTATCGGTTAGCTACCGTGCCGATGGTTCCTCCAATTTTGCACCCGGTTTGAAATGGGGTAATTTCCCCGGTGCGTCTGCAGCATGGACGGTTACCAACGAAAGCTTTGCACAGTCCATTAAAAAATATGTGGGCTATCTTAAACTCAGGGTGGGTTATGGTGCCGTAGGTAATCAGAACCTGCCCAGCGGTGCAGCCAATCCCCCTTATACATCCACTATCCGTTTTGACCTTTCCCCTGTTGGTTTTGGTTCATCCAACTTTATTAATGGTATTTCCAACTCCAACCTTACCTGGGAAAGCGTGGTTACACAAAATATAGGTGTTGACTTTTCTTTACTGCATGGCAGGATTGATGTGAACGTGGATATGTATAAGAAAACCACCAAAGACATGCTCATCTTCAGTACCGGTCCGCGCCTGCTGGGTATTGGCGACAACTGGGATGACCTGAAAGCGCCGATTGGCAATGTTGGCCAGATGACCAATAAGGGTATTGATATTGCCATCAACACCAACAATATCAACCGCAGCAACTTTACCTGGAAATCAACATTCATTTTTACACACTATAAAAACAGGCTCGATAAACTCATCAACGAATCTGTTTCCATTAATGGTAAAGTGTATTACGATAACTACCTTATCACCAAAACACTTCCCGGAACAGCGGTGGGTTCATTCTGGGGTTTAAAAACAGATGGTCTCTTCCGCACACAGCACGATCTTACTAACAGCTACCCGCAATTTGGTTTGCCGGTTGCACAAAACGGCACCTGGCTGGGTGATGTGCGCTTCCAGGATATCAATGGTGATAAAAAAATTGACGACCAGGATTACACGTACATCGGAAGCCCGCTGCCAAAATTCACCTATGGTGTAACCAACACGTTCAGCTATAAAAATTTCGACGCGGCAGTTTTTGTACAGGGAAGTTATGGCGCCAAAGTATTCAATTTCCTGCGCTGGCAGCTGGAGTCCATGACCGATGCTTACAACAACCAGTTGCGTACGGTGCTGGACAGGTATACCAGCACCAATACAGAAGGAAGCCTGCCCCGTTTTACAAGGCTCAACACCAATAACAGGGCCATGAGCGACCGTTACGTGGAAGATGGTTCTTACCTGCGCATCCAGAATGTGACCCTTGGTTACAGGGTGCCTAAAAAATACAGTTCAAAAGCATTGATTAATAACATGAGGGTTTATTTCTCCTGCCAGAACCTGTACACATTTACCAGGTACAGCGGTTACGATCCCGAAGTGGGAGCCTTTAACGGCAGCATTAAGCTAATGAATGTGGATATGGGCCACTATCCCAACCCACGCTCCTTTACCATTGGTGCTAATGTTGAATTTTAATTGTACAATCTAAAAAGTTATTAAAAATGAAAAATAAGCAATTAACATACCTGGCCCTTGCAATACTGTTGCTGGGTTCGTGCAAAAAAAGTTTTATCGACCGCTCCACGCTCGACGGGGCCACACTTACCAATTATTATAATACAGCAGAGGAAGTGCGCAATGCCACCAGCACTTTATACGGTTTGCCGTGGGCCGGTTACGAAAACCGTGCAATGGATGTAATTGGCGATGTAATGGGCGGTACAGAAATTTCCAGTCCTGCTGATGATGCACCATTCTCCAATTTCACCGTAACCTCCACTTCGGTTCGTTTGGCAGATGCATGGAAATCGTTTTACAAACTGGGTGGCTGGACGAGCTCGCTCATCATTGCATTGGAAGATAAAAAGAAACAGGGCGGCAATCCTGATTTTATTGACCCGGCCCTGGCTGAATGTCATTTTATAAAGGGAACAGCCTATTTCTATATTGCCCGTGCATGGGGTGCAGCACCCATTATCAACGATCCCGGTGCCATTGCCCTCACCGGTAATTTTAATATTCCGCGTTACTATGAAAAAGATGTACTGCGTTTTGCCCTGGAAGAATTAAAAAAGGCAGAAGCCAATTTACCCGAATCGGATGTGCCCGGCCGTTTAACCAAGTATTCTGCAAAAGGCATGATGGCAAAACTGTACCTGTACACCAAAGATTATGCAAATGCAAAACTCAAAGCAGGTGAAGTGATCGCTTATGCGAAAAGTTCCGGCAAAATTGCATTGTACCCCGACTATGCTGCCATGTTCAATACAAGTGCCACCAATAATAATATTGAATCACTTTTTTCCACGCAGCACCCGCTTACCCAAAACCCCTGGGGCAGCGCCAACCAGCTGCAGTGCGACCGCGGTCCGGATAACCTGCAAACATCCGAAGCCAATATGTGGCAGCTGTACAGGCCATCTTTATATATGCTGAGCCAGTATGAAAGCGGCGATATGCGCAGGAAAGGTTCTGTAATGGAACATGGCTGGAGCAAGCCTGAATGGAAACCCAAAAATGGTAATGCGGCTTACAATGCATTTATGGCAAATGGTTATAAATACGATACGCTGCAGCCCACCAGCGATGGCGGACAAAAAAATGATGTGCGGGCCAACATTGCCAAATACGTGGTGGGCCCCGGTTCAACCTATGGCGGTGAACCCGTTATTGGAATGAATACCGGTAAAAACACTTCTCACCTGCGTTATGCCGATGTGCTGCTGATTTATGCAGAAGCCACACTGGGTACCGCAGCATCCACCAATGATGCTGGTGCACTGGAAGCATTTAACGCTGTAAGAACAAGGGCGGGCCTTGCTTCCAAAACATCTATTACCATTGATGATATTTTAAAAGAAAGAAGGGTGGAATTTGCTTTTGAAGGAGACAGCTGGTATGATCTTAAACGCATGGGTTATGCAAAAGCCAGTGCCATCATTGCCACACAAGACCGTGGCTGGATTGGCAACCCCATTTATGTTACCGGCAACTTTACACAAAACTCCATGAACCTGCCCATACCGGTTGATGAAGTGATACAGGATCCCGAACTGGCAAAAGCGCCTGTGGCTTACTATTAATAACAACCAACAACATTCAAATCATTTTAAAATATAAACAATGAAAAAAATATTTTTAATAAAACCGGTTGTTGCGGCGTTGTTTACACTGTGCCTGGCAATGGCCATCAGCGGTTGTAAAAAAGACAGCGACGGCAGCCCGGATTATAAAGCCGGCGACCCCAGCTCCAGCAGTGTTTCTCCCACCACGGGCGGCGGCGGAACAGCGGTCACCATACAGGGATCCGGACTGGGACAAATGCGCACCATTGTATTTGACAAAAACAATGTGCCTGCACCATTTGTAACAACACTCAACTCAGAAAACGCCATCATCTTCCGGGTGCCCGATACGGCTTTTGGCGGTCCGCAAAATATCATCCTTACCAACAGCGAAGGAAAAACGCTTACTGTTCCCTTCAATGTAATTGCATTACCGGGTGTTGCTGCTGCCTTCCCTACCGATTTCCAGGCAAACTCACTGGTAACATTAACCGGCATCAACCTGGAGGCGGTTACGGCCGTGGTGTTTGATGGTACATCCACCGCCTGCACCATTGTTTCGCAAAGCCGCAAGCAAATGGTGATACGCATGCCATCCACCACCATAACAAGAGGTAAATTAAAACTCACCAATTCCTCCGGTGATAAAGTAACCGATATGGAGTTTGTAAATGTGGACCAGGCGCAGTGTGTGTTCAAAGATGATTTTGCCAATGGCTTCCAAAACTGGGGCTGGGGCGGAACATATGCGCCTACCACCAGCGATAAAATTACCGGTACCGCAAGTATGGGGGCGGCATTTGACCCGGCAGGAACATGGGGTGGTTTGCAAATGGGTGGTGGCGCCATTAACACCACTGGCTATAAATATTTTTCTTTCTGGGCAAAAGGAGCCGATGCAGACAAAAACTTCCAGTTCTGGATCAACTGGAGCAACCAGAAAGTGATCACGGTTCCGGCCAACAAATGGACCTATTTCCGTTACGAACTGGCGGTTGATTTCCCGGGTACCACCAACGTGGACAATGTGACCTTCCAGATTTATAATGAAGGAAAGACCATTTTATTTGATAACATAATGTTTTTTAAATAGCTTTTCAGCAGCATTTGGTTTTCTCATATTGCAATCAAAAAGAGAAACGTCGCTTCAGAACACTTAAAGGTTTGCCAACCTGTTTTGAGGCGGCGTTTTGATTAACAAAAAAACATGCACCGTTTTATTAAACCCTTTTTATTATTTGCTGTGGGATGTGTTGCGCTGGCAGCAGCGGCACAACAAAACTTTGTTACTGTAAAGCAGCAGCAGTTTTTTATCAATGGCAAAGCATACCGCTATGCCGGCGTAAACATGTGGTATGCTGCATTGCTGGCTGCAGGAAACGATGCCGCAAAAAAGCGGCTTGTAAAAGAGCTCGGCTTCTTACAACAAAACGGTGTAAATAATATCCGGGTGCTGATTGGATCACAGGACGGTACAAAAAAGATCAATGGCATTTTACCTGTGCATCCTGCCGCACAAACATCCAAAACCACCTATGATGAGGCGGTATTAAAAGGCATGGACTTTTTATTGGAGCAGCTGGAAAAAAGAAACATGTATGGCGTGTTTTATTTTTCCAATAACTGGGAATGGAGCGGTGGTTTTTTGCAATACCTCAACTGGAATAAAAAGCTGGATGATACCACTATGGCGAAAAAGCTGGAGTGGGAAAATTACCGGGATATTGTATCCCGCTTTTATTCCTGCAGCGAATGCATGGAGGATTATTTTGCCTTTGTAAAAAAAGTACTCAGCCGCACCAGCAGTATCAGCAATAAAAAATACAGCGCAAGCCCGGCGGTGATGGCCTGGGAAATTGCTAATGAACCACGCCCCATGCGGCCGGCAGCTTTACCGGCTTATAAAATGTTTATACAAAAAGCAGCGGCGCTCACCCGTTCGCTCGATAAAAACCATTTGATCACCACCGGCGTGGAAGGTTATATTGGCACAGAGAATATGGGTGTGTTTGAAGCCATTCATAAAGACCCCAACATCAGTTATGCCACCATTCATATATGGCCAAAGAACTGGGGCTGGTACCATGACAGTACATTCACAAAAGACTTTAATACCGTAATACAAAACACCCGGCACTATATTGCCATGCATGATTCGGTTATGCAGCGCATTCAAAAACCATTGGTGGCCGAAGAGTTTGGTTTGCCAAGGGATGGTTTTTTATTTACACCCGGCTCGCCCACACAGTACCGCGACCGCTATGTTGAAATGATGCTGCAACAGCTCACCACAACAAAAACCTCTGCGCTGGCAGGAATCAATTGCTGGGCCTTTGGCGGCTATGGCATACCGGCAGCAAATGAAACGCCATTTTGGAAAGAGGGAGACGACCTGCTGGGCGATCCGCCTATGGAAGAGCAGGGACTGAATACTGTTTTTGCAGCCGATACTTCCACCTGGCAGCTCTTTAAAAAATACACAGCGGTTTTAAACAAGGCACCATGAAGAAAGCAGTTGCAAAATACTTTATTAGCACATGCCTGTTTTTGAGCATACAGCCTGTATTACCCGTGGCCGCACAAAGCCTGGCCGATAAAGATGCCACCACTGAAACAAAAGCATTGTATCAAAACCTGCAGGCTTTGCGGGCGAAAGGATATTTGTTCGGGCACCAGGACGACCTGGCGTATGGAGTTAACTGGCGTTACGAAAAAGACCGCAGCGATGTAAAAGATGTTTGTGGTGATTATCCCGGGGTGTATGGATGGGATTTGGGCGGACTGGAAAAAAATACCGGTGATAATAATATCGACGGAGTGCCCTTTAAAAAAATGCGGCAGTTCATTAAGGATGGTTACAAACGCGGTGGCATCATCACACTGAGCTGGCATTTTAATAATCCTAAAACCGGTGGCAATGCATGGGACACAACAAAGGGCACCGTAACATCCATATTGCCCGGTGGCGAAAACCATCAACTGTTTAAAGAATGGCTGGATAAAGCGGCAGCATTTCTTTTATCCTTAAAAGGAGATAATAAAGAATTGATACCGGTACTGTTTCGGCCCTTTCATGAACTCACGGGAAACTGGTTCTGGTGGTGCCGCAATAATTGCAGCGCCGCACAATTCAAAATATTATGGCGCTTTACTTATTATTATTTAACACAGGTAAAAAACTGCCACAACTTAGTCTTTATATACAATACCAGCGGTGATTTTAAAAGCAAGGAAGAATTTTTAGAATATTATCCCGGCGATGATATGGTGGATATGATCAGTTTTGACACTTACCAGTACAATGACCCCGCAAAAGACAACTGGTTTGTAACAAACACACAAAACCTGCTGAATATTGTGGACAGCGCCGCTGCCGAAATAGGCAAGCTCACTGCCCTTGCCGAAACAGGATATGAAGCCATTCCCTTTGCCGGCTGGTGGACGGATGTGCTGCAGAAAATCATCGGCACACATACTATTTCCTATGTGCTGGTATGGCGTAACCATGGTTATAACGAATGGACAAAACGTATGCATTATTACGCACCGTTTAAAGGACAGGTTTCTGAAAATGATTTCGTGAAATTTTACAATAATGAAAGAACCCTGTTTGAAAAAGATGCCGCAAAAGAAAACTTGTATAAACCACGCTGAGAAAAATAACAGGAAAAGAAACACTGACAAATGAAATTACAGGCTGTAGATATCACCATCATTTTTTCGTACCTGCTTTGTATGCTGATGCTGGGCTGGTTCATGCGCAAGCGGGCAAGGCAAAACAAAGAAAGCTATTTAATGGGCGGCAAAAAACTGCCCTGGTATATGCTGGGCCTCAGTGATGCCAGTGATATGTTCGATATCAGCGGCACCATGTGGATGGTGGCGCTCTGTTTTGTATACGGAATGAAAAGCATCTGGATACCCTGGCTCTGGCCCGTGTTTAACCAGGTGTTTAATATGATGTATCTCGCAAAATGGTTGCGCCGCAGCAATGCCAATACCGGTGCCGAATGGCTGGCCACCCGTTTTGGTATTAAGGGAAAAGGCGTGCAGGCATCGCATACCGTGGTGGTGGCATTTGCCCTCATTGGATGCCTTGGTTTTTTGGCCTACGGTTTTGTAGGGCTCGGAAAATTCATTGAAATATTTGTGCCCTGGGATGCGGTGAAAAATTATGTACCCTTTGATATTGCCCCGCACTATGTAGCGCATTTTTATGGTATCGTGTTTACGCTGTTCGCCGTTTTTTATTCGGTGCTCGGTGGTATGCACAGTATTGTGCTGGGCGATTTGATCAAGTACGCCATCATGACCGTTGGCTGTATTGCCATTGCGGTAATTGCCATGCAGCATTTGAATGGCAATAAACTGAATGTGCCGCATGGCTGGGCAGACCCCTTCTTTGGCTGGAACCTCCACCTCAACTGGAAAGGTATTGTGGATGATGCCATGAAAAAAATAAGCGATGATGGTTACGGGCTTTTTGGTATTTTATTTATGATGATGCTGTTCAAAGGTGTGTTTGCATCACTGGCGGGCCCGGCGCCCAACTACGATATGCAGAAGATCCTTTCTTCCCGCTCACCGAAAGAAGCTTCTAAAATGACAGGCTTTGTTTCGCTCATTTTATTACCCGTGCGTTATTCCATGATCATTGGGCTAACGGTACTTGGTCTGCTGTATTATAACCAGCTCAATCTTGATAATGGTTCCGGCGGCGTGGATTTTGAAAAGATATTACCGGGCGCCATCAACAATTTTTTACCGGTGGGAATATTGGGTTTGGTGCTTACCGGTTTGTTTGGTGCATTTGTGGGTACATTCTCCGGCACGCTCAATGCGGCGCAGGCCTATTTTGTAAACGATGTGTATTTGAAATATGTAAACCCATCGGCCAGTAATAAAAAAGTAATAACGGTAAACTATTTATCGGGCATTATCATTGTGGCCATTGGCATTGCACTCGGCTTTATGGCAAAGGATGTGAACAGTATTCTGCAATGGATCGTTTCTGGTTTGTACGGCGGTTATATCGCCGCCAATGTTTTGAAATGGTACTGGTGGCGTTTTAATGCCAATGGTTTTTTCTGGGGCATGTTTGCCGGTGTGGCCGGTGCGCTGGTATTTTCAAAATTGTTTTCCGGTATTGAATTCCTGTACTACTTCCCGCTGCTGTTTGCCATTTCCATTGCAGGCTGTTTGATTGGCACATACACCGCACCGGCCACTGATGCTGTGGTACTCAAAAAATTTTACAGTACGGTAAAACCATGGGGTTTCTGGAAACCCGTGCATGATATGGTGCTTGGTGATGATCCCTCATTCATTCCCAACAAACGCTTTAAGCTGGATATGTTCAATGTAACACTGGGTATCATTGCGCAGCTCTGCTTAACACTGCTGCCCATGTACGTGGTGCTGTGGATGAAGCTGCCCTTACTCATCACCATCGCCATTCTTGCAGTCATAATAATAATACTCAAACAAACCTGGTGGAATAAACTGGAAGACTGATTTCACCCATCACAATAAAGATTAAAACAAACGATATGATAAAAGATTTTGAGAAGCGGCTTGCGAAAATGAAACAACAACATCATGATCTTGTGAACAGGCCCAATACGGCATGCGAATGTGGTAACAACATCATTACCCGTTATAAAAATCCGGTGCTCACCGCACAGCACACACCATTGCACTGGCGCTACGATTTTAACCCGCAAACAAATCCTTTGTTGCTGGAACGCTTTGGCATCAACGCAGTGTTCAATGCGGGCGCCATGAAGTTTAAAAATAAATACATCATGCTGCCACGTGTGGAAGGGACCGACCGCAAATCATTTTTTGCAGTGGCAGAAAGTGATAATGGAATTGATAATTTCAGGTTCTGGGATAAACCCATTATTATTCCCGAAACAGACGATCCTGATACCAATATTTATGACATGCGGCTGGTACAGCATGAAGATGGCTGGATATATGGTTTGTTTTGCACCGAAAGAAAAGACCCGGCAGCACCAGCCGGGGATCAGTCGGCAGCCGTTGCGCAGTGCGGCATCGTGCGCACTAAAGACCTGGTAAAATGGGAAAGACTCAAAGATTTAAAAACACCGTCGCCGCAACAGCGTAATGTAGTGCTGCACCCGGAATTTGTAAATGGCAACTACGCTTTTTATACCAGGCCACAGGATGGTTTTATTGATACCGGTGCCGGCGGCGGTATTGGCTTTGGTGTATGCAGTAATATTGAAGCCGCGGTAATTGAAAAGGAAATTGTGATCGCACCCAAACAATACCACACGGTGTATGAATATAAGAACGGCCAGGGTCCCGCTCCCATCAAAACAACCAAAGGCTGGCTGCACCTGGCACATGGGGTGCGTAATACGGCTGCGGGTTTGCGGTATGTGCTGTATATGTTCATGACATCACTGGAAGATATTACAAAAATCACCCACCAGCCCGGCGGTTATTTCCTGGCGCCCGAAGGTAATGAACGTATTGGTGATGTATCCAATGTTGTTTTCAGCAATGGCTGGATAGCCGATGAAGACGGCACGGTGTTTATTTACTATGCTTCTGCCGATACAAGAATGCATGTGGCCACCACCACCATTGAAAAGCTGCTGGATTATGTGCTGAACACGCCTGAAGACGGTTACACTTCCTTTGCATCATCCAGCACCGTAAACAGCATCGCAGAAAAAAACCTTGCTATCACCGAAATGAAAAAACAACCTGTAACTGGATAATATGACAGCAGGATTATCTACATACAAAACAGCCATGGAAGAAGAACTGCGGTCCATACTCCGGTTCTGGATGGAGCATACCGTGGATGCAAACCATGGCGGCTTTGTTGGACAGATCGATTTTTCAAATCAAATTATTGAAACCGCACCCAAGGGTTCGGTGCTCAATGCACGCATACTGTGGAGTTTTGCTGCCGCGTATAATTTAACCGGGGATAAACAATATCTTTCTTATGCCGAAAGAGCTTACCATTATATCTGCAAACATTTTATTGATCAGGAATTTGGTGGTGTGTACTGGACGGTGGATCATACCGGCCAGCCGCTGGATACAAAAAAACAGGTGTATGCCATTGCCTTTACAGTATATGCCTTTAGTGAATATTATAAAGCGGTAAAGCAGCCCGCTATTATTCAGCAGGCGATCAATTTGTATGATGATATTATCCGCCACAGTTACGATACTGCTAAAGGTGGTTATATAGAAGCCTTTACCCGTCAATGGAAAACGATGGACGACCTGCGCCTCAGTGAAAAGGATGCCAATGAAAAGAAGACCATGAATACGCACCTGCATGTGCTGGAAGCGTTCACCAATTTATACGGGGTGTGGCCCTACGAACAGCTGAAAAATAAAATTGCCGGACTGGTGAAAAATTTCCTGCATCATATCATCAACCCCAAAACCAGCACACAACATTTGTTCATGAACGAAGACTGGCAGCCCCAATCTGCAACGGTTTCTTATGGTCATGATATTGAAGCCGCCTGGTTATTACAGGAAGCTGCGGAAACAATTGCGGATGATGCGCTGCTTGCTGCAGTAAAACAAAAAGCCGTGGCCATGGCCGATGCGGCAGCCGAAGGTTTGGATGCCGATGGTGGTTTATGGTATGAATATGAACCGGCGGAAAAAAAATTGATCAAAGAAAAACATATGTGGCCACAGGCCGAAGCAATGGTGGGTTTTTTCAATGCCTGGCAAAATACGGGCAACGAATTATACCTGCAGCAATCGCTGGCCAGCTGGCATTTTGTGCAGCAATATATCCATGATAAACAAAACGGCGAGTGGTTCTGGGGTGTGCTGGAAGATTATACACCCATGCAAAAAGATAAAGCGGGATTGTGGAAATGTCCTTATCATAATAGCAGGGCTTGTATAGAAATTATCAAAAGGATTGAAGCAACAGCATTACCCCCAAAATTAAATGGTCATGTAATGGATGCGGTTGCGCCAACAGCGTGATTTGAAAAATTCGCGATAGCAATAAATTAAGGGAACTTAACGGATATAAACACTGTAAATAACTAACGATGAAAAAAAGTTTACTGGTACTCGCAGCATTGGCCTTCGGTATCAAAACAGAAGCACAAACCATTGCACAAAAAGCAGATGCATTGCTGAAAAAAATGTCGCTCGAAGATAAGATCGGGCAAATGACGCAGGTAACACTGGCCGTTATTGCAAAAGGCGGCTGGGGCAATACCGATGGCGCACTGGACCCCGTTGCATTAAAAGATGCCATTCATAAATACCGGGTGGGTTCCATTCTCAACACCACCGCCCATGCACTGGATGTGCAAACCTGGCATAAAGTAATTAAGGAAATACAGGATGAAGCACTCACAGCACCATTGAAGATCCCGGTTGTTTACGGGCTGGATGCCATACATGGTCAAACCTATACACTCAACTCCACTTTGTTTCCGCATAATATTGCCATGGCCGCCACACGCAACCCGGCATTGGTAAAAGCTGCTGCAAAAGTTACGGCAGCAGAATTAAGGGCAAGCGGTGTGCGCTGGAATTTTGCACCGGTACTGGAAGCTGGCCGCCAGCCTTTATGGAGCCGCTTTCCTGAAACCTATGGCGAAGATGTGTACGTGGGCAAAACAATGGGTGTGGCCGCAATAACAGGTTATGAAGAAGACGGTTTAAAAAATCCCACCGCAGTGGCCAGCTGTATGAAACATTACCTGGCTTATTCTGCCTCCCGCACAGGTAAAGACCGTACACCCATTTACATGCCCGAAATAGAACTGCGTGAATATTATTTACCGCAGTTTCGGGAAGCAGTAAAAGCAGGTTCATCCTCCATCATGATCAACTCAAGCGATATCAACGGCACACCGGTGCACGCGAGTAAATATTTACTCACCGATGTGTTGAGAAAAGAACTGGGTTTTGAGGGACTGATTGTTACCGACTGGGAAGATATCATTCGCCTGCACACCATACACAAAGTAGCCGCTACCCCGCGTGAAGCCGTGGTGATGGCCATTAACGCCGGTATTGATATGAGCATGGTGCCGGGTGATTATTCATTCTTTGATTTGCTGAAAGAAGCCGTGGAGAAAAAAGAAGTGTCCATGAGCCGTATTGACGATGCGGTAAAACGCATTTTGATATTGAAATATAAACTGGGTTTGTTTGAGAATGCCTATACCGAAGCTGCTGCCATACCCAATTTTGGCAAAGCACAATACCAGCAGCTGGCACTGGATGCAGCGCATGAAGCCGTAACGCTGGTGAAGAACAACAACAATATACTGCCGCTGGAGAAAAATAAAAAAGTACTCATCATCGGTCCCACCTCACAAAGCAACGCGGTGCTCAATGGCAGCTGGAGTTATGTATGGCAGGGCAACCAGGAAGACCTGTATCCTGCCGACAGCAAAAATATTATGCAGGCCATCAGCGATAAAATTGGTGCCGCCAATATAATTGCTGTTGGTGCAAAAGGATTTGATAACAGGGAGAATTATAATACCGAAAAACTAAGAGCACTGGCACCTGCTGCGGATGTGATTGTTTTATGCCTGGGCGAAAATGCCTATGCAGAAAGTCCGGGTAATATACGTGACCTTGCTTTGCCCGAAGAACAGCAACAACTGGCTGCCGCCGCATTTGCCACAGGTAAAAAAGTGATTCTTGTATTACCCGAAGGAAGGCCCCGCTTTATTACCAATATCGAACCACAATGCGAAGCCATTGTATTACCATTCTGGAGCGGTAAAAAATCAGCAGATGCCATTGCCGATATTTTATTTGGCGATTATAATCCCGATGGCATTATGCCATTCAGCTATCCAAAAAGCATGGGCGAAATGGTGCTGTATGATCACCGTTATACCGAAACAAAAAGAGAGATATTTAACTCCGATGTTTTATGGAACGGGTACGACCCGCTGTTTGCATTTGGTTTTGGGCTGAGCTATACCAGTTTTACCTACAGCAACCTGCAGTTGAGCAGCAATGCGCTGAAGGGAAATGATAGACTCACCGTTACCGTTACAGTTACTAACAGCGGTAAGCGGGATGGTAAACACACGGTGGAATTGTACAGCCGCGATCTGTACGCCAGCATCGCTCCCTGCAATAAACGGCTGCGTGCCTTTGACAAAATATTTTTAAAAGCCGGCGAAAGCAAACAGGTGCGTTTTACCATTGATAAAAACGACCTGGCTTTTGTAAACGCACAATTAAAAACCATTACCGAGCCGGGAGATTTTGAAGTACAGATCGGCAATCTGGTTGGAAAATTTACATGGAATAATTAACCACCGCTGTTCGTCGCTGTTGGTCAGGCGACCAACAGCGGCGGAGGTCGCCTGACCAACAACAGCAAACTATGACAAACACGGATAAATTTTTAAATAATGAAGAGAGGCTTATTTTATGTGCTGTCAATTTTCAGCTTACAGGCTGCGGCGCAAAAAAACAGCCAACCGCCGCTGTTGGTCGCCTGACCAACGGCAGCAAACCCTGAAAAAATTTATATAATGAAGAGAGGCTTATTTTATGTGCTGTCAATTTTCAGCTTACAGGCCGCGGCGCAAAAAAACAGTTTTGTAAAAAACAGCGATGGCATTACTGTTTACCCGCAGGGCGGGCAAACAAAAGCGGTATCATTAAAAGTATGGAACGATAACATCATCCGTATAACCGCTTCGCCGCTGGGGGTGATAAAGCCTGACACCAGTTTTATTGTTGCCGGCCAGCCAAAACTGCAAACGCCATTTAACGTGAAGGAAAATAACAATGCGGTTGTTTTGTCAACCAAAAATATTTGGGCCATTGTTGACAAACGTTCCGGCAAAATAAGTTTTTATAACAGCGCCGGTAATCTCATCACTGAAGAAAAAGACCGCATATTCAATCCTGTTAAACTGGAACAGGAAAACGCCTACAGTATTTTGCAGCAGTTTAACTCACCGGCAGATGAAGCATTGTACGGCCTGGGCCAGCACCAGCAGGGTGTGGTGAATTATAAAGGCACTAATCTTACCCTGTATCAAAACAACACCGAAGTGTTCATTCCATTTTTGGTGTCCAGCAAAAACTATGGCATACTGTGGGATAATTATTCCATCACAGGTTTTGGCGATGGCAGAACTTATACAGATATCAGCAGCATCAGGCTGTATAATAAAAACAATGAGCAAGGTACTTTATCGGCCACTTATCTTTCAAAAAAAGACGAAGGAAAAATTTTTGCCACACAAAATGAAGCTGCCATTAATTATGCCGACCTGGAAGAGATGAAGCAATTGCCTGCCGCTTTTAAAATGGAAGATGGTAAGGCCGTTTGGGAAGGTGCCATTGAAGCAAATACCAGCGGGGAACATACTTTTCAATTATTGGCCGGTGGGTATTTAAAATTTTGGGTGGATGGCAAACTGCTGCTCAACCGCTGGCGCCAGTGCTGGAATCCCTTTACCGCATTTGTGCCTGTTGAACTGACCGCAGGAAAAAAGGTTTCTGTAAAAATAGAGTGGATACCGGATGGCGGCGAATCCTATCTCTCCTGCAAGATCATGCAGCCGGCCGATGCGGTGAATAAAACGCAATACCAGTTCAGTTCCGAAGCAGCCAATAACATCAACTATTTTTTTGTGTATGGAAAAACATACGATGATATCATTGGCGGTTACCGCAGCATCAGCGGCCAGGCTCCGCTGGTTCCCAAATGGGCCATGGGTTTCTGGCAAAGCCGCGAGCGTTACAAAACACAGGATGAAATTTTAAATACCGTAAAAACCTTCCGTGAAAAAAATATCCCGCTCGATAATATCGTGATGGACTGGCAGTACTGGAAAATAAATGAATGGGGCAGCCAGCAGTTTGACCCGGCACGTTTTTACAATCCCGATTCCATGATCGATGTGCTGCACAAACAGTATCATACCAAATTCATGATATCGGTATGGCCCAAGTTTTATAAGGGCATTCCCAATTTTGAACTGATGCAGCGACAGGGCTTTTTATTGAACCGCAATGCGGATGAAGACCGGAAAGACTGGCTGGGTTATGTATCTACCTTTTACGATGTGCACAATCCTGCTGCAAGAAAACAGTTCTGGCAATTGCTCAATAACAATCTCTACAATAAAAATATTGATGCCTGGTGGATGGATGCATCTGAACCCGATATTCATTCCAACTTACCTGTTGCAAAAAGAAAAGATTTGTTCTATCCCAATGCCATGGGTTCGGCCATTAAATATTTCAACAGTTATCCATTACTCAATTCGCAGGCAATTTACGAAGGACAGAAAGCAACAGGAGACAACAAACGCGTTTTTATTCTCACCCGTTCGGGTTTTGCCGGCATCCAGCGTTATGGTTCTGCCATCTGGAGCGGCGATATCGGCAGCACCTGGGCCGATATGAAAAATCAAATTGCAGCAGGCATTAATTTTTCTATGTCGGGTGTTCCGTACTGGACATTTGATGCCGGAGGATTTGCCGTAGAGCACCGTTATGAAAAAGGAGAAGACCAGCCCGAATGGAAAGAACTGCAGGCACGCTGGTACCAGTTTGGCTGTTTCCTCCCGCTGTTCCGTGCACATGGCCAGTTCCCTTACCGGGAACCATACAATATTGCCGCCGCAAATGAACCGGAATTTGCTGCTATTAAATCTGCCATTGAAACAAGGTACAAACTGCTGCCGCATTTGTATTCACTCGCTGCTGCGGTCCATTATAATAACAGCTCTATTTTACGTGGTATGATGATGGAATTTCCATCAGATAAAAAAACATACAGCATCAATGACCAGTTCATGTGCGGTGCTTCGCTGCTGGTAAATCCTGTGTGTGAATTTAAACAGCGCAGCAGGCATGTGTATTTGCCGGCCGGTGCAAACTGGTACGACTTTTACAATAACAAAATGTACAGCGGCGGCCAAACCATTGATGCGGCAGCGCCCATTGATAATATCCCTGTATTTGTAAAAGAAGGCAGCATTATTGTTACGGGCCCGGTAATGCAGTACAGTACCGAAAAACCTGCCGACACGCTTACAATAACTGTATATGGTAATAAAAATGCGGCGTACAATTTGTATGAAGATGAGAGCGAGAACTGCAATTATGAAAAAGGCAGTGCATCCACCATCAAAATAAATTACAACGCTGCCACAAAAACCATCAGCATTCAAAAACGTTCGGGCAGTTTCAGCGGTATGCTGCAAAACCGGGTTTTCCTTGTTGTGCTTGTTGATAAAACCGGCAACAGCACACCGGTAACAATAAACTACAATGGCAATGCTGTAAGCATTGCTGTAAAATAAAATCACTATGAAAAAAATGAAATGGTTATTTGCAATAACCTTGCTGGCCGCAATGGCCGGCTGCGGAAAGAAAACCGATGCAGGTGGTGGAAATACCGGCGGCGGCACAGGCGGTGGCGGAGCGGTTACACCCACCGATCCGGCAACGGCAAATACTATTGGTTTTTTTATGAATGAGTGGAATGGCAAAACTTTTTCAGTGCCATCATCTGCCGATGTGGCAAAACCAACGGCTGCCCCCACCTCTTATGTTACCATTGATGCAGGAACGGTACTTACAAAAATTCCACCCACCTACAATGCGCATAACGCCAATAGCTGGATGACGCAAATGGTAACAGAGGCGCCGCTCATTACGCATCTTACCAACCTTAAACCAAATGTGATCCGTTTTCCGGGCGGCAGCATCAGCGATGTATATTTCTGGAACAAACCCTTTAACTCGCCACCATCCGATGCACCGGCGCAATTGCTGGATGCCAATGGTGTGGCGTCTGCTGCAGGTTACTGGGGCGGGCAAACCACAGACAGCTGGACGATATCGCTCAATAATTATTACACCATGCTGCAGCAAACAGGTAACCAGGGTATGATCACCGTAAACTATGGTTATGCCCGTTATGGCACGGGTGCCAATCCTGTTGCGCAGGCAGCACATTTAGCCGCCGACTGGGTGCGCTATGATAATGGCCGCACCAAGTACTGGGAAATTGGTAACGAATGCAACGGCACCTGGGAAGCCAGTTACCGCATTAACACGGCCAATAATAAAGACGGTCAGCCTGAAATTATCACCGGCGCATTATACGGCCAGCATGTAAAACAGTTTGCCGACTCCATGAAAAAAGCGGCGCAGGATATTGGCAAAACCATTTATATCGGCACTTATATTTTAGAAGCACAGCCCGCAGCATGGCAAACCACTACCGACCAAACATGGAACAGCGGTGTGCTGCCCAGGGTAAACAGCATAACAGATTTTTATATCATCCACAGCTATTACACGCCCTATCAAACCAATGCCACTGCTGCAGAAATTTTAAATACTGCTACGGATAATACCGCGGCGATGATGACCTATTATAAGAATAATCTTACCACGGCGGGCAATACCATTAAACCCATTGCGCTTACCGAATACAATATCACCTCGCAGGGTTCCAAACAGCAGGTATCCTTTGTAAACGGCATGCATGCGCTGCTGGTAATGGCCGAAGCCATCAAAAATAATTATGGTTTTACCTGCCGCTGGGACCTGAGCAACAGTTATGATAATGGCAACGACCACGGCCTCTTTAATTCGGGTAACGAACCCGGTGTGGCGAAATGGAATCCACGCCCGGCTTTTTATTACATGTACTATTTTCAAAAATACATGGGCGACCGTATGCTGAAATCAACCACCATTGGCGGGATAACGGCTTATGCCTCCTCATTCACCAGCGGGGAAAAAGGGGCGGTGCTTGTAAATAAAACCACCACAACTGAAACGGTAAACATAACTTTACAGAACGCAACAGCGGGCAGTAAATATTACTGGTATACTTTAACCGGCGGTACCGACAATGGCGAATTCTCTTCAAAAGTATATGTAAATGGAAACGGTCCTTCTGAACCCACAGGTGGCCCTTCCTCCACATACACTACCATTACCGCCAATGCAGCTGCAAGCGCCGGTGGTATCAATGTAACGGTGCCTGCACGCGGGGTTGTTTATTTGGTAATTGATAAATAAGCGTAGCATCTAAAAATATTGTAACCTAACATTTAAATTGTACTGTCAGCCTTTGTCATGTTGAGCTTGTCGAAAGATGTCGAAGGCGGTTTAGTTAAATGAACCCGGTTTCGACAAGCTCAACCTGACAGCTTTTAAAAAGATAACTTTGCGTTAATCATATATGTAACATGAAAAAAATTTTCCTCGCAGCAACAATCCTATGCTGCATTACTGCATCTGCACAAACAAGAGTAACCGAAAACTTCAACAGCAACTGGAATTTTAAACTCGACAATGTTACTGATTATTCCTCCGCCACCGGTTTTGCCGGCTGGCGCAGTCTGAACCTGCCGCACGACTGGAGCGTGGAATTACCTTTTGATAAAACAAGTCCGACCGGAACCGGCGGCGGTGCCTTACGAGGCGGCATGGGCTGGTACAGCAAAACATTTACCGTGCCGGCAACCGATAAAGGCAAACAGGTTTCTATTTTATTTGAAGGCGTATACTGCCGCAGCACGGTTTACCTCAATGGAAAAAAAGTGGGTTACCGGCCCAGCGGTTATATTTCTTTTACGTACGACATCACTCCCTACCTGCAATATGGCAAACCCAATACACTGGTGGTGAAAGTAAATAACAACCAGCAGCCCAACAGCCGCTGGTACAGCGGCAGCGGTATTTACCGCAATGTGTGGCTGATAAAAACAAATTCCACGCATGTGGAAACATGGGGCACATATGTAACCACACCGGAAGTGAATGCAGATAAGGCAACGGTAAAACTGCAAACCACCATTGCCGACTTGCCAGCAACAGGCAATATCAACGTGAACACAAAAATTGTGGATGCAAAAAATATGGTGGTGGCCACTGCATCATCCAAAGCAAACGCGGTAACTGCACAGGAGTTTACCGTAAACAAACCGACGCTGTGGAGCCTGGAAAATCCATACCTGTACAAAGCCATTACAACTGTAGTTGCCAATGGAAAAACAGTGGATGAGTATACCACCAGCTTTGGTATACGCTATTTTAAGTTTGATGTGAACAATGGATTTTTCCTGAATGATAAATATGTAAAGATCCGCGGCGTGTGCAATCACCACGACCTGGGTTGTTTGGGCACCGCATTTAATTTGCGTGCGGCCGAACGGCAAATTGAAATTTTAAAAAGTATGGGCTGCAATGCCATCCGCACTTCGCATAATCCGCCCGCACCCGGCCTGCTGGATTTGTGCGATAAACACGGTATGCTGGTAATGGATGAAGCATTTGATATGTGGGAGAAAGAAAAAAATCCGTTCGACTATCATTTGGAATTTAATGAATGGAGCAAGATTGATTTGGAAACACAGATAAAAAGAGACCGCAACCACCCATCTGTAATTATATGGAGTATGGGTAACGAAATTAATGAGCAATGGATAAAAGATGGTGAAGGCAGGAGCGAAGAAATTTTAAAAGAGCTGCATGAGACCATCATGAACCTGGATAAAACAAGACCTACGGTTACCGCCAATAATTATACCGATGCAAGAAACCGTTTGCTGAAACCCGGCATTGCCGAACTGGTAGGTTACAATTATCACCAGGAGCAGTGGACCGATGTATTGAAAAAATGGCCCGGCAAACCTTTTATTGTTACCGAATCGGTGTCGGCATTGCAAACACGCGGGCATTATGATATGCCAAGTGACAGCATCCGCCGCTGGCCTGTAAGGTGGGATAAACCACTAACAGAAGGTAATCCCGATACCACCTGCTCTGCTTATGAAAACTGCAGCGCACCCTGGGGCAGCACCCATGAAGAAACCATGAAAGTATTTGAAAGGGAAAAACATATTGCAGGCATGTTCATCTGGACGGGCTTTGATTATATTGGTGAACCCACACCCTACGACTGGCCGGCACGCAGCAGTTATTTTGGTATCATGGACCTGGCCGGTTTTCCCAAAGACTGTTATTACCTGTACAAAAGCATCTGGACCAATGAACCCGTGCTGCATGTGTTCCCGCACTGGAACGAACAGGCGGGCCCCAATGGCTGGAAGAAAGGTGACTCCGTGGATGTATGGGTGTATTACAATAATGCCGATAAAGTGGAACTGTTTGTGAATGGAAAAAGTTTGGGCACCAAACAAAAACATAACGATGACATGCACATCATGTGGCGGGTAAAATATGAACCCGGTTCTGTAAAAGCGGTGAGCACAAAAAATGGTAAAACCGTTTTGACGGAACAGATCAACACTGCGGGCCCTGCTTATAAGATTGAACTGGTGCCCGATCATAAAACAATTAAAGCAGATGGTGCAGACCTGAGCTTTGTTACCATTAATGTGCTGGATAAAAACAACAACCTGGTTCCCGATGCATCCAACCTGGTGCAGTTTGAAGTAAGCGGCAATGGTTTTATTGCCGGTGTTGATAATGGCAGCGAAACAAGTATGGAATCGTTTAAAGACAATAAGCGCAAAGCTTTTAATGGCAAGGCGCTGGTGGTATTGCAGAACAATGGCAAAAAAGGAACAATTACGTTAAAGGCAACAGCCGCAGGTTTGCAAAGCGCAACTGTAACAATTAACGCTCAATAAAACTTTGTGCGTTCTGTGAAAAACTCCGTGAACCTCTGTGGTTAAAATCGCCTTTACTTTAAAGGCAACTGCCGCAGGTTTACAAAGCGCATCGGTAATTATTAAAACTGAATAATCACTTTGTGCCCTCTGTGTAAACCCGCTGTGCATCTCTGTGGTTAAAATAAAAAAATGAAACAAAACTTCTTCCTGTTTTTAGCAGTCATCTTTTTTTCCTGCAGCAGCACCAATCATATCGCTGCGCAAAAAGTTTTTACGCCTGCCGACGCCAGTATTATGGGCCGGGCCTTTAAAAATACCGACAGCACGGTAACCTTGAGTGCCTCCGCTTCTTCCTGCACGGTAACATTCACCGGCGAAAGCTGCGTGGTATATATAAAAAACGCAGCGCCCTATGATGGCGATTACAACTACGTGAATTTTGAACTGGATGGCATGTACTTTGGCCGGCAGAAAGTGGATGTAAAAGTTGCCGCACCCTATTTTATTGATGCAAAAATAAAAGGCGTAACACATACACTGGTGGTGAGCAAGGCAACCGAAGCAGCCAATGGTCCGGTTATCATCACCAAAATTGATGCGGCCGGTATTGCGGCGCCCAAAGAAAATTATAAAACAACCATTGAGTTTATTGGCAATTCCATTACCTGCGGTTATGGTAACGATATGGAAATACCCTGCGGCAACGGCAGCAAGTGGTACGACCAGCACAATGCTTACTGGAGTTATGCGCCCCGCACGGCAAGGGCATTGAATGCACGGTTCATGATCAGTGCTATATCCGGTGCCGGTATTTACCGTAACTGGAACAGCGATGGCCCCACCGTGCCGCAGCAATATGAAAACGCTTTTTTAAATACCGACAGCAGCAGCAAATGGAATTTTGGCAGCTTTACGCCAAACATTGTAACCATTGCGCTGGGCACCAACGACCTTAGTAACGGCGATGGCAAAACGGCCCGCAAACCATTTGATAAAACGGTTTTCATCAGCACGTACAAAACATTCATCAAAACCATTTACAGCCATTACCCCAATGCGCAGCTGGTACTGCTCAACAGCCCCATGGTGAACGGGGAGCGTGATGTATTGCTGAAAGAATGCTTAACAACCATTCAGGCTGATATCAATAACACAGTACAACCGCTAAAGCCTGTAAAAACATTCTGGTTCAAACCCATGGTGCCGAAGGGTTGTGGTTACCATCCTTCCATTGAAGATGATGATGTGATGGCACAACAGCTGATTCCCTTTATAAAAACACTGTTATGAAATATTTGATGGCCGCATTGTTTGCACTGACTGTTTTTACAACACAGGCACAACCTGTGCAGCAAAACGGCTGGCTCAAAGTAAAAGGCACGCAGTTGCTCAATGAAAAAGACCAGCCCCTTGCATTGCATGGCGCCAGCTTTGGCTGGCATAACCTGTGGCCGCGTTTTTACAACAAGGGCGCCGTGCACGAGCTGGTAACAAAATGGAACTGCACGGTTATCCGCGCCAGCATGGGCATACAGCTGAACGACAGCGGATATTTAAAAAGCCCCCAACAATCGGTGAAGCTGATGCAAAACGTTATTGATGCCTGCATCAAAGAAGGCGTGTATGTCATCATCGACTGGCACGATCATAATATTCATACAAAAGAAGCAAAAGAATTTTTTGGGATGATGGCGGCAAAGTATAAAGACCAGCCCAATATCATTTACGAACTCTTTAACGAGCCCGACCATGAAACATGGCCCGAGGTAAAGCAATATGCCGAAGCAATAATTCCGGTGATACGTGCCCATGCCAAAAACAATCTTATACTGGTGGGCTGCCCGGGGTGGGACCAGGAAATTCTCCAACCTGCCAATGACCCCATCAAAGGTTACGACAATTTAATGTACACCATGCATTTTTATGCCGGCACGCATAAACAATGGCTGCGAAACAGAACCGATGAAGCCATGCAAAAAGGCCTGCCCGTTTTTGTAAGCGAATGCGCCGCCATGGAAGCCAGCGGCGACGGCCCCATTGACAGCACCGAATGGAAACTGTTTAAAAACTGGATGGACAGCAAACAGCTGAGCTGGATCGCCTGGAGTGTAAGTGATAAAAAAGAAACCTGCTCTATGTTATTACCCGCTGCAAGATCAAAAGGCGGCTGGAAGGAAGATGATGTGAAGGAATGGGGTAAGATGGTGAGGAAGGAACTGGAGGGGTATGTTGGATTTTAGAGTTGTGGTTTTTTAGTGATACTATATTTTATTCGTCAATATTAATAACATTACCCTCTCCAAACCATAATTTAGCTTTTGTTATTACTTGTAGACTTGGATTGTGAAAGAAAACGGCTAAATTTTCTTTAGCCCTTGTACAACAAACATAAAATATCTTTTGAGTTCTATCCAATACACTTGCCGAACCTGTTTCTAAAAAAAGATTTCTGAAATTGTAATTGTTCCAACCTCCATTATCAAGTATCACCAGAACATTATTAAATTCAGCACCTTTAGTTTTATGCTGTGTTGAAAACGGTGTCTGCCCTTCTAGGTATTCATATAGTTTTTGAAATTCACTAAACTTGACATTCTTTACACGATTGTACAAATACTCTTTCTTATCCTTAAAGTCAATGAGTTTATCGTCAATCAAACAAATACCTTTTTCATTAGCATCATTAATTACGTCTTCAATTGTTTTTTCTCCAACATCCACAAGGCTTTCAACATTTTCTTTTAATTCCCTTTTACTTGCTATGCTTACTATCCTAAAACGATAATCAGTGGCTCTTAGAAACTCGTTATATCTTTTATTTTGGTACAAGTAAATATTAGTTTGAATTTTAAATAAGTGCTTTATCAGATTATCTCTTTTTGAACCTTTTTTATTTTCATCACCCTCATCTTGCTTTTTATCATCAAGCAACTGGTCTTTATCGACATACATTTTAGAAAAATCAGGATAGCTTAATGATTTCGCATAATTATACAATTCAACATTATCATCAATAAAAGTCTTCATGGTATTAGTTGGGCTAACAGCATTCAACTCACTGCCACTTTTGCCTTGCTGTAAAGTTTGAATAACTTCGCCAAACGTGTTTCCTGTAAAATCTGTTACAATATTATTGACCTTAATATACTTCCTAATTCTATCCCTAAAGCTTAGTATGTGGTCTTTATCATAAATGTCCATAAGAGTTCTAAAACCTGCTTTACCTGCTATTAAATTATGAGTAAGGTTCAGCTCCTTTGTTTCTTTTGAGTTATTGAAATCCCAGCCATAATTTTCTTCCAGGAATTTTTCAACCTTACTAATATCTCCATCCGTAGAATGTAAAAACAACACAGTGCCTTGCTTTACTATACCTTCAACCATATTAGGCGCTTTAGGGTCAGTGGAAGGTTCTTGTATTATTCCGTCAGTTCTAAGTTTATTTGCTAAATCAATTACGAGTTGAGGGTTTCTTCTATTTTGCTTTTTTGGAATTTCATTTACACTATCAGCATCGTTTCCTTTGTAATCATCTAAATTTCCAATACCATCTTCATAAATTGATTGCATCGCATCGCCAAAAAAGCCAATAATATTTTTCCTTTCACTTTTCTTAAAATGAGTAAGAAAGGTATCTACAACAGCTTTGCTTGTATCTTGATACTCGTCAATAAAAATGAATTTGTATTTATCTTTTACTATACTACTTAGCTTGGGATATTTCTCGAACAGGTAATTGGCGACAATGAGTAATTCATCATGAGAAATTATCCCTTCACGCAACCTTACAAATTCTTTGTATTGTATTCCATCAGGCAAAAGGTCAAAATAGGTATCGGGGATGGGGTGTGCTTCCTCAATTGATATTTTGCTAACTTCTTCATTATTTGCCAAAGAAATGATAGCTTCTTTAAGCTCCTTTTGAAAGTGTTTTATATTATCCCATAAAAAGTCGTGAATTGTAGATACGTTCAGGTTCTTGTGGTTCACTCTTTCTTCAATTTCCTTTACAGCCGCATTGGTGTATGTCATGCAGGAAACTTTTGCTGTTGGATGTTCGGCAATTGCCTGACGAATGACACTTACCAGTGAATAGGTTTTGCCGCTCCCGGCTCCACCACTCAAAAGGAAATTTCTTCCACTATCAATTGATTTAAAAATTTCCTGTACTTCGGGTTCCAAAACTAATCTTCCTTCAACCATAATAAACCATTTTTGATGTATGCAGGAATATTCCAATTACTAAAGTTCTCGTCACTATGATATAAAATATCCAAAGCAAAGTGAGTTTTCTTCTTGATACAGGAACCCGCCAACTCATAAGGACTTTTGGTACCATCATCGAAATAGGAAGCATTTTTTAATCCTTGAAAGGTTCCTTTACTACCTTTTATAAATTCTCTATTTAAATGAATAAAAGCATCTTCAAAACTTCTTGCATGATAGGTATTCTCTTCTTGTTGATAGCAAATACAAATTGTAGAACTCCCTATTAAGATTGTTCTTTTCCCAATAGGCAGTGTTTTTAAATCATCCCAAGCAAATCCTTTTAAAAAATGATTGATTGCTGAGTTACTTGTTTCAACGCCAATAGCCACAGGACAGGCTTCTAATATTACATTCCCGTCCTTGTCTTTATTTCCTAAATCCCCTTTTGAATCAATGTCAGTAATTATTAAAGCTTTTATTCCCAAAAATTCAATAAACTTCTGGAAGATTTGTGAATACGCTCCCACTTCTATTATTGAAATATTTTGGGATAATAGCGGAAGAAAAGTACCGTCTTTACCTTCTGTCGTCAGACGAGTAGCTTCTTCCAAATCAACTTTTCGCATAAAGGTTGGTATCAATATTCTTTCCGTATCACCTTCAATCAAAACGGCTTTATCAGCAAAGAAAATTTCAGCCCGACTTATTGTTAAATATTGTTTTAGAAATTGATATTGGCTTGGGTCGGCATCGTACTGTTTTCGTAAATCGGAAAGGTTCTTTGCGACAACATTATTTTTGTTTTCCGATTTCAGATATTTAATATCATCAAAATCACTGTCCGCAACGATATGTGATGAATGGGTAGTGATGATGTATTGTAAAGGCCTTGTTATTCCGTCGTCTCGTTTAACCCCTTCTGCAAGCAATTTCTTTATATTCTTTATAAAGACGTACTGCATCTGTGGATGAGTATGGGCTTCTGGCTCTTCAATGATTAGTAAATTAATATCCGCTGGCCTTTCCTCTTTTTTTCTTTTGAATTCTTGTCTAAGTATTTCAATTTCAAAAATCATGCTTATCAAATTCATATAACCAAGTCCGTTATATTGTTCTGGCAACTTACTGTTATCATGTGTATAAACAACAGTTGTATTACCTTCTAGCAAATCTCGATGTTGTAATGTGGAAATTATTTCTATTGCAGTTTCATTTATTTTGATGCCTCCAAAAGTGCTAACATTATTGATCACGGTTTCGAAAAGACCTGAATATATACCCGTCAACTTAATATCTGTCTCGGAAAGTTGATCTATAAATTCTTCCGTTGCTGATAATTTCTCTTCACTATCTTCATTTTTTTTATATAGAGCAGATGTTTGTTTCGATAAAGTATTTTCTTTGTCCTTATTAGTTACGTCTCTTCTTGCAGGAATGTATTTAAATGAGATAATATCTTTGATACTAATTTTTTCAGACTCTATATTGATACTATTTGATTCATTGACTGCGTTAGTGGCTAAGTCATATTCAAAGGACAGTTTCTGAATACTAAAATACTTATCTAAGCCTTCTTTTAAAAAATCATTAATCCCTCTCGATTCAGTTTTCTTATTTTCTTTTACTTTCTGTTTTTCTCTTTTATCAAAAGCATCGTAGTCTGTTTTTAATGTTAAGAACTTCGTAAATGTCAAAATATATTCAAACCCTAAGACAATTTTATTATTAGCGGGATTTAAATCCATCAAAACTCTACTGACATTCGACAAATCATCTTTCTCATTGTATTTAATAAATATTTTGAGTTTGATTCCTTTGGGCGTAAACTCTTTGGGAATATCCACTGATTTTATAAGAGCTTCTAACTCGTTTTTGAGATCAATATTAAAATCATCGTAAGAAAATTTGCTTTTCTCATTCAGAAACTTGTCAAGAACAAAAAGAATAGATGTTTTTCCTGTATTATTTTTCCCGATAACTAAAGAAAGGTCTTCCTCCAAATCCATCGAAAATTTTTTTAACAATCTAAAGTTTTCAACTTCAATTTTTTTTATTTGCATTGTCACTAGTGTTAATATAATGAACGGGTCCGTAAACCTTGAACAATAACGAAATTTCTATTATCAAATCTTCTTTTTTATAAGAAGGGAGAGTCTATAACGTCAACGCAAGTTAATAAAAATTATAATTTGTTTTGGCCTGACTTGTTCTATTCTTAGCGAATAGTGAGCATATCCAAACAGAAGCCAGCACTCACTTATAAGGTCTCACCCGCCCATAAAAATTCCATCATCCAACCCATCAAATGCCCTAACTTGTACCCTTCTTTTTACTAAAACCAAGATGCATATGAAGCGTTACCTGTTATTGCTGCTGTGTGCAGCGCCAGCCATTTTTGTGAATGGTCAAACCAAGTATATCGACAAGGCCAATATGGACCTTACCGTAAAACCCGGTGATAATTTTTACCAGTATGCCAATGGCGGCTGGTTGAAGAATACCGTAATGCCCGGCACCAAAACCCGCTGGGGCAGTTTTGATGAACTGCGGGAGAACACCTCGCAAAGACTGAAAACAATTTTAGAAGATATCTCCACAAAGAAAAACCGCACCCGTCCCGAACAAATGTGCGGCGATTTTTTCCTCAGCGGTATGGACAGCCTGCAGCTGGAAAAACTGGGCGCCAAACCTGTGTTGAAAGACCTGAAGGCAATTGATGCCATCGGCAATGTAAAAGAATTGCTGTCGCACATGCTTAAACTCCGCAAGGCCGGCGCTTCGGGTGGTTTGTTTGGTGCAGGCGTAACACAGGATCCAAAAGACATCAACACTTACCGTGTAAGCATGGGCCAGGGCGGTATCTCCTTACCCGACCGTGATTATTATTTAAAGAACGATGCCCGCAGCGTGGCCATCCGCGATGCGCTGAAAAATTATATCAGCAAACTGTTTACCTTAACCGGTGCAACTGCGGCTGACGCGGCCGGTTATGCCGATAATATTATTAAAACAGAAACCGCCATTGCCAAAGCACAATGGAGCCGGGTTGAATTGCGTGACCCGCAGAAACGCTATAACAAATTCACGCCCGATGAATTTTCGGCAAAGATGAAAGTGCTGAATGTGCATTCCATTTTTACAGCACTGGATATACCGGCACAGGATTATATTATTGTAAGCACACCTTCTTTCTTTTACGGGCTCGACAGTTTATTGGCCACCGTGCCATTGGATACCTGGAAGCAGATCGCAAAATTTGATGTGCTCAAAGCGGCGGCTCCTTATTTGAGCAACGATTTTGTACAGGCCAATTTTGAATATCAGAAAGTGATCAGCGGGCAAAAAGAGATCACACCCCGCTGGCAGCGCATGGCTGCGCAGATAGACGGCAGCCTGGCCGATTTGCTGGGCAAAATTTATGTTGACCGCTACTTTAAACCCGAAGCTAAACAGCGCATGCTGGAAATGGTGAACAACCTGCAGCAAACATTTGCAGGCCGTATAAAAAAACTGGCCTGGATGAGCGATGAAACAAAAACAAAGGCGCTGAACAAACTGATGGCCATTACCAAAAAAATTGCTTACCCCGATAAGTGGAAAGAATACGAAGGGGTGACCATCAACAAAAAGACCTTGCTCGAAAATGTACGCAGCGCATCAAAATGGGCGTATAATTATAACATCAGCAAACTGGGTAAACCCATTGACAGAACAGAGTTCAATTACTCTGCACCAACTGTAAATGCTTCTTATGGTTCCACACAAAACACCATTACATTCCCCGCAGGTATTCTGCAGTTTCCCTTCTTTGATTTTGGGGCAGATGATGCGGTGAATTATGGCGGTATTGTGGCGGTGATCGGTCATGAAATGACCCATGGTTTTGATGACCAGGGCAGGCAGAGTGATGCCGATGGCAGCCTGCGTGACTGGTGGACAAAAGACGACGCCGATAAATTCAAACAACTGGCTGATGCGGTGGCCAAACAATATGACGCGGCCGTGGTGCTCGACACCTTGCACGTGAACGGCCGTCTTACACTGGGAGAAAACCTGGCCGACTTTGGTGGCGTATCCATGGCATATGAAGCATTTAAAAAAACCAAGCAGGGACAAAGCAATGAACTGATAGATGGCTTTACACCCGACCAGCGTTTCTTTTTAAGCTGGGCACAGGTATGGCGTGGTATGGCTTTACCCGAAACAGCCGCTAATTTATTATTGACCGACCCGCATTCACCGGCACAGTACCGTGCGCTGATACCCATTCAGCAGATGCAGGAGTTTTATGATGCATTTGGTATTAAACCGGGCGACAAAGTATGGTTGCCCGAAGAGAAACGGGTGCATGTGTGGTAACTGTAACCTTACAGGTGACACCTTTTTAAAAGGTGTCACCTGTAAGGTTGAATTATTTACCCATCCACTTTTTAAACTCCGTAACTTTTTCCCTGCTCACCAGCGCTTCTTTTTCCACTTCGGGCCGAAGGCCAAGAATGAGGCGGTTGCCAAAATAATCATCAATACGGGCAATGGCATTTACCGCAACATAAAATGAACGGCTGATGCGGAAGAATGTTTCCGGGTCCAGCATCTCCTGCAGTTCATCCATGGTATAGTCCACCACAAATTTTTTATTATCCGTTGTTTTAAAGAAGTTCAGCCTGCCGTCGCTATAGAAATAAGCGATCTCGCCAATTTCAACCGATACCAGTTTTTGCCCGTGCTTTACCAAAAAACGCTTGCGGTAATCTTTAGGCTGCAGTTTTTGCTGCAGTTCTTTCACCAGGCTGTCGATACTTACATTGGGCTGGCTGTTCAGTTTCTTGAATTTTTCCAGCGCCGCATGCAGTTCTTCTTTTTGTATGGGCTTTAATAAATAATCCACGCTGTTTACCTTAAAAGCCTTCAATGCAAATTCATCGTACGAAGTAGTGAAGATAACCGGGCTTTTTACTTCGGTGAGGTTGAATATTTCAAAACTCTGCCCGTCACTCAGTTCAATATCCATCAATATCAGGTCGGGTTGCGGGTTTTGCTGCAGCCATTCCACGCTGCTTTTGATACTGTCGGCCACACCCGCCACTTCGGCGGTATCATCAACGGCAGCCAGTGTTTTTTCCAGTTTTTTTACGGCCAGTTCTTCGTCTTCAATTATTAAAACCTTCATAATGCAAAACTTTGTGTGGGTGATTGATGCTGTTAAATTAATCTGTTTGCCTTTAATGTCATAATACTTGCGGCGGGTACTGTATAAATGCGGTATGAATTGTTTTTTTGGCTGATGAAATGTATCAAACCGGTTTCCATATCAGCGGCAGCACCACGGTAAAGTTCTTATCATCTTCCATTACCTGGAAGCCGGGCTGTTTCAGCAGGTCGTACTTGGCCCTGATATTATCCAGCCCCACTTTATTGCTGGGTGCTTTAATGGTACGGCGCTGCAGGTTATTGTTCACCACCAGTTTGTTGCCGGCCGTGGTAAAAATATCAATCACCAGCGGTTTGTTTTTAGAAAGCACATTGTGCTTCACCACGTTTTCCACCAGCAGCTGCAGGGTGAGCGAGGGTAGCAGGTAGTTGTCGTACCTTTTGTCGATCTCAATATGTATTTGCACCGCTTCGCCATGGCGGGTTTGCAGCAGCTGGTAATAGGAGCGGATAAAGCTGATCTCCGATTCCACCGTGCACACACCATCCTGGTTATTGCGCAGCAGGTAGCGGTATACCTTGCTCAGCTCATTCAAAAACACTTCGGCCTTTTGCCGGTCTACCGCAATAAGCGAAGAGAGCGTATTAAAACAGTTGAATAAAAAATGCGGGTTCACCTGGTTTTTTAAAGAGTCAAATTCATCCTGAATAGATACCTGTTCCAGCGTTTCTTTTTCGGCGGCAGATTCCTTGTATTTATAAAACACGTAATCGGCCTCGTACAATGTTTCAAAAACAAGATTAACCGCCAGGCCCACAACAAGGCCCTTTAACAGGTCCCATTGCTGCAGGTGATAACCCAGTATATGAAAGTAATGATAACAATAAAAAATCAGCAGCACACTCGGGCTCATTACCAGGAACAGCACCAGCACCTTACCGATGATGCGCTGGCGGCTCTGGTCCAGCGCCGGGTATTTTTTTTCGATGTAGTGTTCATACAGCACGTGCAGGTACCACGATACAGCGCCCATTACCAGTATCAGCGGAAAGGAGATAAACCATATCTGCCTGTCCTGCCAGAACCGCTGTTTGTACATGATGAGGTTGAGCACAATGCTGATGAGTGGCATTGAAAACACGAAAGAATAAAATTCCAGTTTGGGAGGTTTTACCAGTTTCATACGCGTACCTCCCTTTTTTGTGTGAGCAATGGAATGCTGATGGTGCGCTGGTTACCGGCATCGGCAATATGCACATCACCGGCATCCAGCAGCCGGTATTTGCCGATTAAGTTATCCAGTCCGCTTTCTGAATCAAAATCATCGGCTGACTGTTTGTGCTGGATATTATTGGTAACAACAAGCGCAGTGCCATTGGTTGTAATGGCAATAAAAAGCGGCCTGCTTTTTTCAATGCTGTTTTGTGTAAAGGCGTTTTCAATGATCACCTGCAGGGTTAGGGCCGGTATGTATTTCTCCCTGTCGGCTTCCTGTACATTTACTGTTACCTGCAAACCGCTGCCATAACGGGCATTTAATAGATAATAATAGGCATCTAAAAATTTTAATTCGGTGGAAAGTGTTACCAGGCTGTCGTCTTCGCCACGTAACATGTAGCGGTACACTTTGCTCATCTCGTCTAAAAACTTTTCGGCTGCTTCGCCGTCTTCATTAATAAGGCTGGAAAGGGAGTTCAAACTGTTGAACAAAAAATGCGGGTTCACCTGGCTTTTTAACCCCAGCAGGCGGCCACGGCGGTAGCTGGCCTTTATCTGTTCGGTTTCCTGCTGCTTTTTTTTCCAGCTTTCATAGCGGTCGATCCCTTCATACAAAAATGTAAGAAAGATATTGATGATGCCCAGGCTGAAATACGACCACACAAACACATCCCCGTTAAATCCAAACCCAAAAAGCTTTACTGCAGAAAAGAGGTTGAACAGCACCAGCAAAAAAAGTCCCGACATCACCAGGAACGAAAAGATCATCAGCGCCAGCCTTACCGATACCTGCTCATCGCCCGGGAAGCGTTTCTTCATCAGCACCGCAACCGTGCCGCAAATGATAAAGTACAATGAAAAGCAAATAGCGCAGAGCAGGGTGGCCAGTGCAAAAAAACCAATGCTGCTGAAATATTTTGTGCCAAAAGCGGCAAGGTTGATGCAGAAAATAAAGGGTAACACAACAAGGGGCATCACCACATAATCTTTACTGGAATATCGGGGCAGGTTTATTCTCATAACACTTGTACAAAATAGGCTGTTTTTCGCATTTCTGTCTGGCCCCGCCACACCAGCCGGTATGAATTGGCGAAAAAGCTGTATGAATTGCAAAACGTTTTTTTCTTAACTGCAACGGTTACTGTATACCGCCATCATAGCCACTTTTTTGCAGGAAGGCCTTAAAATCCCGGATCTGTAAAATCTCTTTTACAGCTGCTTTTTTGTCGCTTGCTTTATTATAAAATGCCTCGCATATTTTGTAGCCGATATAGTAACCAAGATCAGCGGGGCGATCGCCGGTCACATTCATGCCATTATACAGCCAGTCTTGAGTTTCGGTACCATACATGGCTTCGCTGAACTGCGCCCACAACGTTTTTTGATGCAGGTTTCCATAAGCATGGATCTTGCTGTTGATGTTATAACCAAGGGCCAGTTGTGTGATAAAATCTGCAGCCCCCTCATTCACGGCCATGGCCAGCAGTGTATTGTCGGCCGCGGTTTGCTGTTCGGTATGTATCAGTTCGTGAATGATGATACCGGTGATACGGGAGCTGTCGGCCACTGCAAATTTTTCAAACCTGGTCAGCTCGCTGGTATCTGTCCTGTTACCGTCCATTAAAAATTCGGCACCCACCAGTTGCCCGGCCCCGCCATCGGCCGTGCCAAATGCGTCAAATGCACCGATGGTAAAATAAGTGGGCGGAAAAATGGCTTCGGCATACAGTTCTTTTATTTTTTTTGCGGCAGCAATAATGGCTGGTTTGTACCGGTACAGGTTGAGTGATACGGAACGGATGGAAGCAAAATATTTTTTCTTTTTACGGATATGAGCCAGCAGGTTAATTGGTTGCAACCCCATTCTTTTTTCAAAAAAGGTGCGCAGGCCGGTGCTGCCTTTCAAAACGTATTCGTTCATTAAAATACTGTCGGCGCCGGGCTGGTCAAGCCGGTCGTAAATTCTCCAGAAATTATCAATGTCGGAAAATGATACCAGCATTTTTTCGGGACTGGCATAACCCGCAGCATTGGCAAGAATGATGTTGCGGATGCTGCTCCATTCTTTTCTTTTGGTAATAAAACTGGTACGCCCCACGGCTGTAATAAAACCGGTATCAAATAAACCGGCCTTTGCCGCTTTTGTGATATATGCAATGGAAGCTGCGGTGTCTTTTGCCGCGGCTTTCAGGCCTGCTGCATTCAGCAGTACCGAAGGCGTTTGCAGGTACAGGTGATTGCGGTAGTAAAAATAATCATCAAAATGAAAACCCTTTTGCTGTGCGTTTATTCCTGTGCTTGCAAAAATGCAGGATAAAAGAATGGCTGTGAGTGTTTTTTTCATGCCGTAAAATTGCCGTTAAAGCACGATGCTGAAAAGCCGGGCCTGCATGAACTGGCGAAAAAGGCGATGGCCTGCGGTTCGCAACGGTTTATGAAAAGCAGGCGCCGGCTAGCAGTACTGCGAAGCCGGTAATGTCAAGCAGCTGCCTGTACTTAAAAAAATACAGCCATTTGTTGCGGAACTGTTGCCAGTTGGCCGGGTACTTGTTTTCTGTCCAGGTGTTTATGATAAGGTTAATGGGCATATTGCCCTTTTGCATGATCACCAAATCTGCCAGGAGACAGCAAAAGGAAAATACGGCACAAATACTTAAAAATAAATTGCTGCTGATAATAGCAGCAGCCAGCAGTAACATATTTGAAACGACGGTTGCATATACCACGTACCTGAATTTTTTTCTGAAGTTGCTGTCAAGCAGCCTGCGCAATTGGATATATGTCACGGCATCCATGCGTTGCTGTACATTTTTTAATGCGATGATATACATCAGCGGCTGGCTCACCAAAAATGAATAAGCCATCATTGTTATAAAAGTAATTATTGCAGTTAACATGCTGCACCTGTTAAAAGGCGGCCCGCCAGTCATGTTACTGCAGCGGGCCCGCCATCTTATTTAAACGGGAACGGTAATGTGTTATTGAATTTCGGTGAGCCATTGCTGCACAAAAGTCCTGGCAGTTTCCACTACTTCTTTTCCTGCACGGTAAGCCATTTTCCAGCGGTTACTTTTTCTTTCGTAAGCAGCATCTGTAAAAACACGCTTGCCGTTTTTTACTGTGGTGGCAGCGTCAAAATCAATATTGGCTGTTTCGGTCATAAACTGTTCCAGCCTTTTCTTAATGAACAGCTGGGGGTTGGAGGGATATTGCGTTTCCCAGTCGGCAATTCTTTTATCAAAAGCCGCCTTGCCGTATTGCAGCTGGTCTTCATAACTTTTCCTGAGCTGCTGGTTGGTTTTGCTGTTTACATCTTCTGCCTCGGCCAGCCGTTTTTTACTATCGGTAACCATTTTCTCAAAACTGGTTTTGGTGGCTGCGTCGGCGGTGGCCAGCATTTTTTCAATATCCTGAATGCCTTTTTTATAATCGCTGATCATGCGCTGCCGCACTTCTTCGGGCTTTTCAATATTGTCGGGCTGTGGCTTGCTGTTGTTGCGCTGCTCGTTGTATTCTTTAATGAAAGCAGGGCTGCTGAGCTGTTTTTTTGTATAGTTCAGCAGGTCTTTTGCCACAGCGGTTTTATTGCCTGCTGCAATATTTTTAAGGTTCTTTACACCATATGCATCAAGGTAACCGCCCAGGATGCTGTTGGATATTTTTTTATCCGCATCGGTTTTGCTGATGCCCAGCTGCTGTAAAAAACCATCGGCCATTGATCGGGCAGTAAATGATACAAGCGTTGCGGCGGGTAACAGTACCGCAGTGATGACAACGGCGGTGATAACAAAACGCCTCAGCTGTTTTTTTAAAATAGAAGTTTGCATACAAAAGGTTTAATGGTGAATGTTTTTTGTTTTTATTGTTTTGAGATAATTGAAAATGGCTTTCAGTTCATCATCGGTCATTTGCTTATAAGAGTTCCAGGGCATGGGACTGTGTTTGTCTGCCTTACCCAAACGGAAGCGTGCTTTAAAGTTTTCAAAGGTCCAGCTGAACAAACGGCCGCTGCTGTCGCTGCTGATATTGGGTGTAACATACTTGTAACCCTTTTCATCAAACTCGTTGCCGCCGGCCAGGTGTTCGCCAATATAGGCGCCGGTCATGGGATCACGTTTGGTATGGCAGCCGCTGCAATTACCCAGCGAGTTTACCATATAGGCGCCGTAGGTTGCGGTGGTGTCGGGTGTAATGGTTTTGGGTATTTCACCTTTGGGCCCGGTGGGTTTTAGTAAAAACGCTTTGATCACTTTGCCCAGCAGGTTGATCTCGTTATCGGGTACTTTGTTGTAAACGGGTTTTTGTGTGCGCAGGTACGATAAGATGGCCTGCATATCTGTTTCGCTGATATTGTGAAAGGGCATGAAATCGAAAATGGCCCGCCCGTCTGATCCCACACCATAATATAATGTTCTTGCAAGCTCCGCATCGGAAAGTTTGCCAATACCGGTTGCTGTATCGGATGTAATGTTGCGGGTGTAGATATTACCAATGGGCAATTCAAATTTGTAGCCGCCGCTGAGTGCGGGTTCAATACCCAGCGCCAGTAATGAATCGGTGTTTTGTGTGCTGTGGCAGTCGGCACAATGTGCAATACTGAAAACAAGGTGACGGCCCCTTGCAATAACGGCGCTGTCTTTACTGGTGCTGATGCCGGGATAGGGTGCATCAAATTCAACATGCTGCCTGGCTGCCACCACTACCGATAGTACGGCAATGAGCATGAGCAATACAATACCCATCCACTTAAGGATCTTTTTAAAACGTTTCATGGCTAAATTTTTAGGTGATAAGATTTTTGAACGGTTAAAATTTTTGCAGGAACTTATAAGGCACGGTGGTTCCCAGCAGGGTAAGGCTGATGGCCTTTGTGCCATTGGGTTCAGTACTCAGTGTATAACTGTACGTGGTGAGTGCGGTAAGTTCATTTTTTGCAAGGTCTCTTTCTTCAGCAGTTTGCCCGTTGCGGGTTCTTTTATAGTGAGCACTGCAGGCATAGGTTTTAATGGTTTGCGTGGCCTCGTCCAGCACAGCAGTACCTTTTGTTACCGATTGCTGGTAAGTGCGCACACCCCCGTTTACCGTGGCGGATGTAAAATATTGTTCGTAACTGCCGTCGGTATTGAACTTAAATGCGATGGCCATTTCAAAACCATTCCCAATATACTCCGACGGGTTCTGGCTCCAGTATTCCGTCATGGAAAACAGCCCGTACATCCAGTTGCCTTTTACTGCATCACTGAAGAGGGTGCGTGGATTTTCACCACATGCGGCTGAGCCGGCAGCTACGGTATCTTTTTTGTCCTTCTGGCAGGCACACAGCAGGGTGGTGCATACTATTGCTGCGGATAAAAAAAATTTTTTCATGGCTATACTTTGTTTTGAATGATGGATGTAAAATTAATTTTCAAAAAACCGCCTGCACAGCAGGCTTGTAATGAATTGAAGAAAGCTTTTGTTCAATTGAAAAATCCCGGATGAATACTATCAGAATGTGATCTTGAATGGTCCCGTTGGATTATGCCGCAGTATCAGATGAAACCATGCATATTCTGTAGCGGCATTATCAGGAAACAGTTCTTTACCATTGAGCTTTGCCTGAATAATGATCTCCTCTTTATTATGCACCACCGGCTCAAAAATATAACGGCCCGGGCTGGCCGCATACATCAGTTCCGACAGCTGTTTGGTGTATTGCTGCACATTGTACCAGTTATCCATTTTTTTTACATCGGTATAACCGCCATTGGCCGTGGTTACATTCATGCCCTTCCAATGGTTCATGGCTTTTTGCGCATCGGCCAGCATTTTCTTTTTGAGTTTTTCTGCTGCCACAGGATCTTTTAATTCTTTTGCCTGCTGCTGCAGTTTTTCCTGGTCAAAAAAACTGCTGAGTAATAAACCGCTGGCCAGCGTGGCATTGGTGGTGCCGGTGGGTTGAGGAAAGGTCCATAGTTCCTCTGCTCCCTGTGCCTGTATGGGATAATGAATGATGCTGTCCTGCCCGTCATTATCCACACGGCAAAATTCAAGATGCAGGGATGGGGTATTGCTTTCCCAGTTTTTGGTACCCGCATAAGGAAATTCCTCTTTGCCCCTGAACTCGGCAGCAAGCAACTGGTAACTCATTTTATTGGCAAATGGACCCACCAGTACCCACTGCAGTTTGCAGTCTTTGCCCGGTATGGCAAAAAACCAGTTATACCCCTGCAGGTGTGCCAGTGTATAACCGCCATCCACGCTGGCTTTTGCCGAAATATCTGTTTCCATTTTAAACTGGTTAAAATTCAAAAACTTTTTTTCCAGCATGGGATTGATGATCTTGCCGGTAGCCAGCTGCGCCTGCCTGCTCAGTTCTAAAAATAAATTCAGGTTTAACCCGATGCTGTAATCTTTTTCATCGAGTGCTTTTTCCACCAGTTTCAATACAGATAAAATGCCCCGCTCAATCACATCGCCGGGTACCGATGCTGCAAAACCCGATAGTTGTGCAAAGCGGTCCAGGTCCAGCGCCACTTCCAGTACAGCTGCACAGCGGTAGGGGTCATCAATATAACGGTCGATGAGTGCGAGTACTTTTTTTAACTGACGGTGATAAACAAAATCAATCAATCCGGCGCATTCGCTCATCGCCTTTTTATAATCATCACCCTTTAATAAAAACTCCGCCTGTCTTGCACCGCCAAAAGCAAGATTCATGATGGGCTCTTCTATGCGGCGCAGTTCCTGCTTAAACCATTCCATATCATGGGTGAAAGTTTTTTTTGCGGCGCTGTCGCACTCATAGCAATAGGTAAAATCCCTGCGTGGGGGAACAGGCAAATTGCTCAGCGCATCATCTTTATGCGCTTCCATAAAATCCCTGAATTTTTTATAGCCTGCTTCCCAGGGGTCATCTTCACTGGCAGCGCCTTTTTGTTTCATGGTTACCGGTATTTCAAAACCCTCTTTGGGCAAGGTGAGGTTTGATTGCAGCAGCGGTTTGTATTTTTCCTGTAAGCGGTTGTACACTTCTTTTATCTGCGTACTGATAACGGGCATGGCTGCTGCTGGTGTTTTTGCGGCCAGCATGGCAATATGTTCGTTGATGCGCTGGTTGTTTTTTGATAACTCCTGCTGCATGGTGGCAATAACCCCTGCAGCGCCTTTTTTATACGATAGTTTTATTTCACCCTTTTGCGGGTTATAACGGATGGTATCACCCGCAGAAGTAAGCAATACATTGGGCTTAATTTTTTTTCCCTTGTACCAGAGCAACTGGTAAGTACTGTCGGCCTGTGCACCCGCACAGTGATACAGCAGCATGGTAATAATGCAGTAAACAATCTTTTTCATGACTGTAAAAATTGAGATTATAATTTGGTGAACTCCACCCTGCGGTTGGCGGCCTTTCCTTCTTTTGTTTTATTATCGGCCACGGGTGCTGTTTCGCCCTTGCCTGCAGTTTCAATCACTGCTGCGTCAACACCAAACTCATTCACCAGCGCATCTTTTACAGCGGCAGCCCTTTTTTGTGATAATTCCATATTGGCCTTATCATCCCCGTCGCTGCTGGTATGCCCGGTAATGCGGATCTTCACAGAAGGATTTTCTTTTAATGCAGCAGCTATTTCTTTAATAATGCCAAAAGATTCTGGTTTTATAACTGCCGCGTTCACATCAAACAAAATACCCGTGGTGGAAAAATTTCCTTCTTCAATCAGCTTATGCCTGGTATCGGGTAAACCTGTGGCGGTTTTAATATTACTGATGTAAATGGCGTACTGCTCATCGTTGTAATTGGTTTGTCCTACTTTAAAAAACAGCTGGTTCATTTTATACGTACCGGCCACGGCTTTGGGCACATCAAAAATTTTAGTGGCGTTCACCCACATGCGAAAACGTTCTTTCTGCACCTGTATGGCAATATGAACGGGTTTGCCATAAAAATTTTGCAGCTCCGCATAATTTTTGGCATCGCTTTTAAAATAGTTTTTCGCATCGGTGAAGGATTCCAGCAAAACACGGCTGCTGTTATTTTGTTCTGGATATAATGTTGCCTTTACAGCTTCGTAAGTATCATATTTTGCAAGTATGCTGTTGGATGTTGCCGGTTCATTATTGCTGGATAAAAAGCCGAGTGAGAACGTGGGATACATCCACCCGTTGTTCTTCAGCTGCAGGATGAGATCAAACTCTGCCGTATAGTTTTCGGGATATACCGCAGTATTGGCGGCCAGGTACAGGAAGGGTGCATGCACCCGCAGCCAGTTACCTGCAAAGGCATCCAGTTTTACCACTTCGCCGCTGCCATTGGTGTTCCAGTTCAGCGGCAGTTCACCCGCGGCTTCGGTACCAAAATCTTCGGCATACAAAATTTTTTCTCCTGCAATAAAATCATATTTGGTAAAGCTTTTTAAACTGCTTCCGTCATTGCTGTTTGCCACAACGGCTGCATCAGCAGCAGGTGTGGCGGTTTTCTTTCCTTCTATTTCATCCAGGCCTTTGTCAATGGCTTTGTCTACCTTGTTATCGGCCCGCTGTGTTACTTTGTCGTTTACCTTGTTTTTTACTTTGTTGATAAAACCGCCCAGCTGTGCATGGGCATAATGCTGCAGGGTTACTGCTGCAATCAGTATGAATATTTTTTTCATGGCGTTATTTTGATGTAAAGATGTTGTGTGCTTTTACAACGCAGAACCATAACCGGCATGAACTGTAATTATGCTGAACTGAATTGCAAAAAACATTTTATGTGTGCTGTTATTTTAAGATCACACGCTTTATACAACCCGTACCGGTAAAAACACAGCTCATGTAACAGCTGCTTTCAACAAAGGCGGCTGTATTATTTGTTTGCAGAAAAAAAACCATGGAACAAACCATTGAGCAATTACAAAAACAGGTACGCACGCTTAAACTGTATAACACAGCCGGCATGGTACTGCTGCTGTTGCTTTTATTTTCGGCTTTTAAAAACCCGCAGCAAAAATTTGATATCATCCGTGCAAAGGGTTTGATCATTGAAGACAGTGCCGGGCGTGACCGGATATTGCTGGGTGCGCCCATTCCTTATTCGGCAAACCGCGTTCGCACCGATACGGCGCTGGTAAGAAAATACTGGGCAAAAAATTTTGGCAACCCCAACCAGTACATGAAATGGTATAAAGATTATTACCATGGTGCCAATGGTATGGTGGTGATGAGCGACAGCGGTTTCGACCGGGTGCTGCTGGGCGATAAACTGGCCGATCCCAATACAGGTAAAAGAATGTTTGAACCGGCGGGTTTGTTATGGAACGATCCCCATGGATGGGAACGCGGTGGTGCCGGTGCCAATACAACGGAAGACGGGCAAACAAGAAGCGTGGTGGGCGTGGATAATTCAGGAGGGGAAGCAGCGCATATTTTTGCACTGGAAGATGGTACCAACGCGGTTGCCATCAGCGGCGATGATGGTATGCTGCTGCTGGGCTTTTCAAAAAAGAACGGTGCTTATTTTGAAAACAAGGAATCTTTTACCGGCATGAAATTCTTTAATAAAAAAGGAACGCTTGTTTGGGAACAAAAAATGAATCAATAAAAATATGCGCACAAAAAAAATTATACTGGTGTTTTTTATTTGCATAGCAACGGCATTTATCAACCGTGGCAATGCCCAGCTGCCGGAGCCTGTAAAAAAATATATCGACAGCGCCCTTTATTTTATGCAGCAAAAATCGCTGTATGCAAAAAGAGTAAACTGGCGTATGGTAAAAGACAGTACGATGGCGCTTGCAAAAAACGCACAAACAGTAAAAGATGCGTTTCCAGCGCTGGTATATGCTTTTAAACAACTGGATGATGCACATGGTATGCTGGCCAGTGAAGACAGTGTGTTCCGCTTGCCGCCACATGTAAATTTCGACAGCATATTAAGCCCTGCCATTAAAAAGGCTTTTGCAAAAGGACCTAAAATAGTTGCCGGCTTTGTAACTGGTAATATCGCTTACCTGCGTATTCCCTCCATGAATGTACAGGGCCAGGAAGCGGTTGATAAAATTGCCGGCCGGCTGCGAGATTCTTTATGCAAGCTGCTGGCACAACATCCTGCCGGCATTATCATCGACCTGCGGCTGAATGGCGGTGGTAACAGTGCACCCATGATCACCGGTATAAGCCCCTTGTTCAATAAAACATTGCTGGGTTACGGGGTTGACAGGGATGGCCGTTTTTTAGGCCCCTCCAAACTGGTGAATGGCGCCGCTGCTGATGATAACGGACTGCCACTGGCACATGTACAGCAAAACTGCAGCTTGGGCGCAAATATTCCCATTGCGGTGCTTACCGGGCCCGGCACAGCCAGCTCGGGAGAAATACTGGCCGTATTTTTAAAACAGCAAAAGAATGTACGCAGTTTTGGAAAGCCCACGGCCGGCTTTTGTAATGTTACCGAAGGATTTCTTTTTATGGAACAAAAAGGATACCTGCTGCTAGCGGTAAACCGTATTGCTGATGGACGTAAAAAAATATACAGGGATATGATGGTGCACCCGGATGTATTGATAACCGGCAATGAGGATTACGAAAATTTTGAAACAGACGCTGCCGTAATGGCTGCTGTTAAATGGATCAGCGCAAAAAAATAAGGAACAGCATTATTGCAAAGGGATCTTTACTGTGAGCAAGGAAAAGCTTTTTTGCACATCAAACTGCATGGTGGCATTGATGGCGTGCATTTGTTTTTGCATTTCCTGGCTGTGCAGCAGGTTGGTGATTTGCTGCATATCGCAATGCTCGTTGCTGTACTGCAAAGAATATAACAGGTAATTTTTTTCAGGACCGATATAGATCCTGCAGTCGGCAGCACCGGCCTGCACCAGTTTTTTAATACTTTCCTTGAACAGTAAAAATGCATCGTGGCGCAGCTGCATGTTCAGGTTGAGCTTGTTGATGCGTTCATCCACCAGCAACTCAATGGCAACATGGTGGCGGCTGGTAAGCGATGCAATGTATTCCTTCATGCGCAGCACGGTTTTTTCCATATTGTCGTTTGCCGGGTCAATGCTCCACAGCATATCGTCCATGGCAATGATCATGTTATGGCTCTTACTGTGAATCTGCTCAATAAACTCTTTTGATTTTTCGGGGTCGGTATCCGCCTTCAGCCTGGCCATTTCGCTCAGGATATTGATATTGCCCAATGCGGTGCTGATTTCCTGGTGCAGGTTGCCCGCAATATCGGTACGCATTTTCTGCAGTGCTTCCTTACGCTGCATGCGCTCGCGGTCGTACCACAATAAAACACCACCTGCAGCCAGCAGCAGCAAACTGTAAAACCACCATGTTTTCCAGAATGGCGGCTGAATGTGAATAATGATCCTTGTTTCTTCACCGGCCAGCCCGTGGTTGTTAACCGCCTTTACCCTGAATGTATAACTGCCCGGGTTGAGATAGGAATATACTGCCATGGCTATTTTGCCCGCCAGGCGCCAGTCTTTATCTGTTCCTTCCAGCATGTAATAAATATCAAAACTGTTGTCGGGGTCCATGGAAGAAAGACCGATCTCGATCACGTTTTCGCGGTAGCCCAGTTCAATTTCTTTTAACTGCAGCAGCGAATCTACCTGCAGGTTTTGGTTGGCCACAATAAAATCGGTGAGCTGTACCTGTGGTACCGCTTCCCTGCGGTTGTTGATCTTTTCAGGATCAAATAATATGGCTTTTCCGTCGGAGCCAAAGAAGATTCTTCCATCAGGGGTTTTATACGAAGCGGCCACGCCAAAATTGGTTTCTTCAATGCCATCTTTTTTCCCAAAGTATAACAGTGAACTTCCGTTGGGTCCGTAGCGGTATAAACCTGCCGATGTGCTGATCCACAAAAACCCCTGGCGGTCTTTTTCCAGCGCACTGAAATAACCGCTGAAATTATCGGGCAGCGGCAATGTGTGCAGTTGCTGCTGCCGGTTATTATACATCAGCAGTTTTTGCGAAGTGGTGAGTATAACAATACTGTCGTTGTATTCCAGTACAGATGAAACGCCGTCTTCAGGCAGTTTGGTGGCGGCAGGCTGGGCAGGACTGAAGTGCAGCAGCAGTTTACTGCTTACGGCATCAATTACATAACAGCCATCATGATCGGTGCCGGCCCATATGCGGTTCCTGCTGTCGCAAATGATTTTGCTGATCACATTCTTACCACTGAATTCTATTTTTTCGATACCGGCATTAAAATCATTCTTTCCTTTTTCTGCATCCCATTTAAAAATGCCACCGTCGTGTGTGCCGATCCAGAGGTTACCGTTTTTGTCTTCGGCTACCTGCCGTATGGTATAACGTCCTATTTTTTCGGGCAGGTAACTGGTAATGCTGTTGAGCTGCTGGTTGTATTTATAAATACCCGGCTGGCCGCCCATCCATACAATATTGCTGTCGTGCGAAGCTGCCATGCACCATACGGTAACTTCATTAATATCGGCAATGCCCTGTATGCGCAGGGGTATTTCACGCAGGTCTTTATCGTACCGGTACATCCCGTCTCCCCAGGCATCAGACAGCCAGGTACCGTCTTTCAAAAGAAACAATGCATTCACCGAGCCATTGCCTTCGGTGCTGCCGCGCCGGCCGCTGTGGGCGATATTGGTAAAGTATTCTTTTGAAGGGTTAAAACGGTATAACCCGTGCGAAAGTGTGGGTACCCAGATATTATGGTGCTGGTCTTCCCAGAGGAAAAAAATATCATTGAACTTGAGGCTGTGGTAACCCCCACTGTTTTTTACAAGGCTGAATTTTTTTGAAGCCTCATCAAACCTTGCCAGCACCATCATACCCGTGGTCCAGATGCTGCCGTCTTTTTGTTCAAAAAAACCGCTGATGGTATGATATTCTTTCAGGGTGCTGATGAGTTCGGTGTTTTCAACAAATATCTTTTTTTGGGCGAGATCGAAGCAGTGGATGTACGGGAAACCAACGGGCCATGACATGAACCAGAAGCGCTGTTTGCTGTCGATCAAAAAACGGTTGTAGGTATTAACCGTGCTGGAACCATAATACGCCACCAGCGGATCATCTTCGGTATTATTACCGGGATAACTCAGTTTGCCGGTGGTTTTATTATACATGGCAAACCCCAGGCCCTTAATGCCTATATAGTATTTACCGGTTGCCGGTTGTTGTATAAAGTCGGTGATCTTCCATTCATCTTTGGCTTGAAAAAAATTCCAGGCTTTGGAAAATTCATTTTTACTGCTGTTCCATGTCAGCAGCTCTTCGGCATTCAATACAAAGAAAATATTTCCCTGGTCATCCTTGCGCAGCCTGCTAACGGCCAGGTTTACGCCGGCATCAAACATGCGGCTCACCACTTTTACCTCCTGGTAACGGAATGTTTTGGTATTAAAAGTGCCGATATGTCCTTCGGTACAAAGCATCCATAAAATATTATGGTCTCCGGGCATCAGCTGGAACACGCCTTTGGAAGGTATGGAAGAAGCATCTCCCTCAATATGCCGGAATGTTTTATAGCGCACGCCATCAAAACGCTGCAGCCCGTCGGCTGAGGCGATCCATATAAAACCCTGTTCATCCTGCACAACGGAGTTGGTGCGGTCGGTCAGCAGCCCGGCATCGGAGGTATAATGGGTGAAGGAAAACTGCAGCCTTGTTTGTGCGGCAGCAAAGGCTGCCACCAATAGTAAACTGAGCGTGAGTGAATACTTGCGCAAACTGCCGGGGTTTTGTAATTCAAAAATAACCCATAAACCCATCTGCGGCACACAGCCGGTACAACCGTTTGCTCAATTCATGCAGCAAATGCTGCAATTGGGCTGTGCCGGTAAGGTTGAAAAACGCTTTATGGGTTTTCAACCTTAAAAAAAATGCCGGCATTGCCGGCATAGGTGTTCATACTGCTAAAGAAAAATATTTAGCTGTTATGCTGCTTTTTCGCTTTGTTTCGTATCTCACGAAACCGCTTGAAATATTATGCTGCTTTTTTGCCATTACGCGGCACGTGCATCTCCTGCACGGGCTTGACCGGGCCATGCGAGAGGCAGGCCAGCAGTACCGCGGTGCTGATGTATTTATGCTGTTTCATACAATGTTTTTAAATGGTTATACTTTATTTGTTTTTCACTGCAAAGCTATGAAGCAGCAGGGGGCCGGTAAAGGAGATGGTGAACGAAACGGGATAAAGGGAGGATGGGTTGAGGCTAATAAAAAAGCCCGGTATCAATACCAGGCTTTTGTTGTGTGGCTGGGCTTAGTGTGCTTTTGCGACCGATATGGACATACTGGGTGAGCGGCTGGAAAGGTGGAGTTTGGGAGTGCGGGAAAATGAGTAGAAAGGATGCTTTGGGGAGATATTACGGATGGATTGGTGGGGAGTAATTGCGGTGTGTTTGAGAACATCAGGGATTGTTCAAATATCTGCAGAATCCATTAATTATCGTATTCAATCCATCAACACATAACTCGTACTCCTTCCTCCACCCACTTCCTTCTTCAGTACTTTTTTACTCATCAGGTCCTGAATGTCTCTTAATGCCGTATCGGGTGAGATTTTTGTGATCTTTGACCATTTGGAGGTATTGAGTTTTCCATCAAATCCATCTAATAGTTTATTTAGCATGAGTTGCTGACGCTGGTTTAAAATAGTGGTAGCATGCTTTTCCCAGAAGCGGGCTTTTTTTAACACACCTGAAAGTGTTTCGCTGCTGGCTTCCAGGGCACGATCAAGGCATTGTAAAAACCAGCTTAACCAGTTGGTAATATCCATCGACCCTTTTTGTGTGCTCTCTAAAATATCGTAATAGTCTTTTCTTTCCTTGCGTATTTGTGCACTCATACTATAAAACCGCTGGGCCGATTGATCGGCACGGGAAAGCTGCATATCGGCTATGGCACGGGCAATGCGGCCGTTGCCATCATCAAAAGGATGTATGGTAACAAACCACAGGTGAGCAACGGCGGCTTTTATTACCGGATCCATGTGTTTATCCTCGTTAAACCAGTTAATGAATTGCCGCATTTCTTCTTCGAGGCGTTCGGCATCCGGTGCCTCAAAATGTACTTTTTCTTTTCCCATTGCTCCGGAAACCACCTGCATGGGATCATCTTTCTTATTATCCCGCCATGCCGCCACGGTTATTTTATTCATCCCACTTCTGCCCGTTGGAAAAAGTGCCGCATGCCACCCGTACAATCTTTCGGCGGACTGCGGTTGCTGATAATATTGCGTGGCATCCAGCAACATTTCCACTACACCATCCACATGCCGGTCGGTAGGTACCAGTCCGGCAATATCCATTCCCAGCCGCCGGGCAATAGAAGACCGAACCTGGTCGGCATCCAGCAGCTCTCCTTCAATTTCGCTTGATTTCAGCACATCCAATGTAAGTGTTTGCAGGTTGGCTTCTGCTTTCAGTTGAAAGCCCAGCGCTTCCATGCGGCCCAAGAGCCGGCCTTGCCGGCTCCTGATTTCGGCCAGCAAAGGGGTTAATCGGTCCTGGTTCCAGGTAAACCTTGGCCAATGAGGTAATTGGTGAATATATATCGACATTCCCCGCATAATTTGCGGTGAATATAGATATTATTTGGCGCAAATGCAATTTTTGCCGAATAAAATGCGGTGAATATGTTTCATAATCGCCGCATCATAATCCATTTGCCCGTTCGGGAGCTTTAGAGAAGAAGGCTTAGGTTTTTTTCAACAGCAATTGTGGCAGTATTATTTTAGACTCCTTGTCTTTTGCCTCATCTTTCCAGTAAACCACATAGTTTACCGTAGCCCCGGCAATCCGGAATCCCTTTTCAGCATATTCTTTCAAAGCATCTCTGAATTTCTGGGCGTATTTACAAATGAGATCACCTTTAGCGTTTGCTAAACCATCTTCCACAACCTGGAGAGATGCTCCGCTATAAAGATTGTTAATCCTGTGCTGCACAAACTCAAAATACCCAAGATAGACATCCTTATGAGTAAGATAAAGAACGATTTGTTGCGGCTCAGGGTAGGTCTGCTGATCTTCTTTATAAATAAGCCCATCTATGCCCAAGGGCCGTAGGTAATTTTCGTTATAGTGTATTGATAAGGTTGTCTTTGCCCTTGTGATGGCCACGTAAAATTGTCTTTTTTCTTCATCCGTTTGCGGGGTAAAATTTTTCAACAACAGAAACACATTCTCAAATTCTTTGCCTTTGGCTTTGTGAATGGTGGAAGCATATATCAGTTCTGAATCGATACTCAGGAAATCTTCTGCTTTAGATTCAAACAAGAAAGATTTCCAATCGCTTTTGTATTTTTTTGCTGTATTGGCATCTTCAAAAGCTTTGATAACCGCATTCACCAGCTCTCTTTTGTTACTGGCATTAATATGTGTGTTTAATTGCCTTTTTGCTTCTGTCCAGTCGTCATCGTATATTAACGGATTATCTGCATTTGCGTTGAGGAGATCCGAAAAATAACGAAGCTCATAAAGGTTGCTTAGGTTAAAACCGTCGTTTGACTGAATCAATTTTGCAGGCACTCCCTTTTGCAATAACAAACCAGCAAGCAGCATGGCGTCTTCATTGGTTTTGGTAAGCACACAGGTTGATCCTGATAATGGCGCCTGGCTGATATTATCTGCAAGCGGCACAATGATATTATTGTTTGCGTATTGTGTTATTTCAATCACGCCGTTTTGTTGCTGACTGGCAAAGCAGGGTTCTGTTTTCAGGCGCTTGTTGATAGTGGATGCCCACTGGTTGGCAAGGGATACGATGTTGTCTTTGCTCCGGTAGTTCTCAGTTAATTCATATTTAACGGCATCTTTTTCGATAATCAGTTGCTGCATATACGCTGCATCTGCGCCTCTGAACCCATAAATATTCTGATCATCGTCTCCCACTAGTATCACCCGCATTTCTTCGTTCTGCTCCATCAATGCTTTTACTAACTCATACTCTTCCTTGTTCATATCCTGCGCTTCATCCACTACCAAAACGGTTTTAGTGATCCGGAATGTTTCAATTTCGCCGGATCGTATTTTTTCAACTGTCGTATTAATGATATTGCCAGATTCCAACAGGCTTCCCACTCTGCCCAAGAGGTCAAAACAATAGGAGTGGAAGGTTTTTATTTCAATAAAGTTGGCTGCATTGCCGATAAGTTCAATCAACCGTTTTTTAAATTCAGTGGCAGCAGCCCTTGAAAAGGTAAGCATCAACAGTTGTTCGTGCTTCACGTCTTCTGCCAATAACAATGAGGCCAATTTATGAACCAATAGTCTTGTCTTACCACTGCCTGGTCCGGCAGCCACTACTATATATTGATTGCCTGAGTCGTTAATAATTTGCAGCTGAGCAGGAGAGAGGGCGCCGAATAGTTTCATGAACTTTTCAGGCGTTAATGTTCGCTTGATTTCATCCTGTCTGCTGCCTGGAAAGTATTTTGATAAGAAAGAGGCATAATTGAGCCGGAAATAATCATCCACAAACTGTAGAGCTTCATTATAATTACGGATCATTTTTTTGGCATATTCGCCAACGATATGAATCTGCTGTACTTTTTGCTGGTAAAACAGTTTCAGTTTTTCATAATCGCTCTCTTTGTATTGTATCCTGTTGTTTTTTTCAATTCTGTCAATAGTGAGTTTATTGTGTACCACCAGAAATCCGCCTTCTATCTTTATCGCTTCGATTCTCGACAGGTAAAACAACGTATCTTCTATGTCGTCAATCGTTGCTTTTACAGAAAACATTCCCTGTTCCTTCTCTACCATTTCTTTTAATTCCTGCACTGAAAATTCTATTAATATCTCCTCTTGTTTGTTATCCGAAACGGTTAAATCTGCAGCTTTTTTGTAGAGGTGCTCTGTAACCAATTTTGCCAACAAATGGCGTCTCTCCTGTTTTTCCCGGAATGCAGTCTTATCCATCAATAAACCTATCTGTATATGATTCCTGGAATATTCGAGATTATGACGTTTAATCCAGTTTTTGATTGACCAGAAATTAATGATTGTTTTGAGTTTGTTTAAAGAGCTGTCTTTGATACCTGACTGAAGAAATAATTCAATGATCTCTTTTAAATGATATGAAGCTTCTCCTTCTTTTAGCTGTGCCAGTAAAAGTTCTTCCTGCTTTCTAAAGCTCTCAACGATGGCCAACGATTTATTAACCGACTCGGCTTTTTTTATAAAAGCGGTGAGGTCTCTTGACTGGGCAAGAATCTTTTCCTCCCGCATTAATTCAATAATGCGAATTACTTCTTCTTTTACAATTCCTAACTGGTCGGAGATATAATCAATTCTTGATTCTGCGATTTCCTCGGTTGATAATCTTTTGCTTTTACTCGAAAACAACTTTTTTATGATACGTACCGCTTTTACTTTTTGCGCATCCGAAAATATTTCAGAGGAATTAATTTTATCAACCGCCTCCTGTGCATTTTTACTGAGTATGCTGTTGGCGAAAATCCGGGGCATGTTTTGTCCCCGCTTTAAGTAACCGGCATCTTCAAGTGCAGCAATGGCTGTAGTTACCCTTGTTTCAATTTCATTGATGCTATCATCCCAACCAGCCTTCCTCGCAATCTCTAACGAAGAATTAGATGCTTTATCCCGGGTTTTCGTAAGCTCCTTTATGGCTTTCCAAATCTGGTTAATTTCTTTACTGCTGATCTTTGTTTGATTCAGTAAAATAAAATGTTTATCAAGGTCTTCTTCATTAAATAGCACATAACAGTCTGCGTTGATACGCTCATCACGGCCTGCCCTTCCGGCTTCCTGCACATAATTCTCTAATGAATCGGATATGTCATAATGAATTACGGCACCCACATCGCTTTTATCAACACCCATACCAAAAGCAGAAGTGGCCACCATTATATTTATATCTCCGGACATGAAGGCGTTTTGATTTTCCGTTTTTTCATCCTTGTCCATTTTCCCATGGTAGGGTTTTGCTACAAAACCGTCTTCGCTTAATCTTTTGGCAAGTTTATAGGCTCTTTTTGTTCGGGAAACATATACAATAGTTGGACAGTTACCGGTTTCAATAATACTTCTTAGCTGGTTATACTTTTCCTCTTCATTGTCTTTCTGGTAAACACTGTAATGCAAATTGGTTCTTGAGGCATTGGCCCTGAAAACATGCAGGTCCAGATTTAATTTTTCTCTGAAATAGGATTTGATATCCTCTATTACTTTTTGTTTTGCAGTAGCGGTAAAACAGGAAACCGGAATTGTATAGTCAAGCCCTTTTTTTTCCTGTAAGTTTTTGATAAAGTCGCCAATGTACAGGTAATCTACCCTGAAATCCTGTCCCCAGGAGGAAAAGCAGTGCGCCTCATCAATCACAAACCTAGCAATCTTTCTTTTCAATAATAGCCGCTCGATTGTAACCGATCTAAGTGACTCAGGAGATATATACAGCAGACTAGCCAGTCCGTTCTCAATTCTTTCGATGACCTTACTCCGTTCAATTGGGTCCAAAAGTCCATTAATTGTTACAGCCTCTGTGATACCTTTCTTTTCAAGGTTGTCCACCTGGTCTTTCATCAACGACTGTAAAGGAGAAATTACAACGGTCAGGGCTTTGGCATTTTCACCACTCATTAATGCCGGAACCTGGAAGGTGATAGACTTGCCACCCCCGGTGGGAAATACAGCCAGGATTGATTTACCTTGTATGGCTGCATTAACGGCATCTTCCTGGAGGGGCTCATTTCCATAGGTTCGGAAACTTGAAAAGCCAAAGTGTTTTTTCAATGCAAGAACCGGGTCAAGTGCGAGTTTACAATAATCACATCCTGTAACACAAGGATTATTTCTCATTAAGAAGAGTATCCTTTCCACGTCTGGAAAATTTTTTAATACCCAGGGAGGTGTGATGGAAAACCGGTCGTTGCAATTCAATAAGGCTAAAGCATAAGCTAAAGCTACAGACAAAGAATGAATAAACGTAGTGAGATCGCTTTCATTACAGATGTTCCCTTGAAATCTTTTTTTAATGATGTTTACTAACTGCTTTTTGTCCTCAGAAGCAGTATAATTTAAATATTTAAAGAAGTTACCAAATCCTTTTTGATCTGATAAAAGCAGGTACAATATGTCTTTAAAGTCATCGTCAAGCTTTTGAAATGCCGCTACTTCATCATAAAATAAGTTCTTTGCTTTAAGTGAATCATTCAGTGGATTATTAAGCTCTTCGGTTTGAAGTTTATCATCCTTCAGGAGGTGGTGATAAGGTTGCTGAGGGAATAGTAAAGGAGAAAACAACAAGGTGTCAATGGCTTTGTATACTCCCCAGTCGGCAACGCCAAAATGCTTTTGCAAATAAACAAGGTCATGGCTTATAATATTGTGACCACAAATAAAGTCCGAATGCTCAATAAAATTCCGGAACTCGTGGAGTTGATTTTTATGGAAACTGTTGCCATCCGACAAAACACAGCCAATATCAAGCAACTGATTGCTGGCAGGATTTACTTCAATATCAAAAAAAGCGATAAGGCTCATTTTTCGCGCTGTATATGATACATTCCTCTAAAATAGTTCAATCTCGTTAATTTAAAAGAATTGCTCATTTGTTGGGGCTTCGTAGTTCCGGAATAGTTCCCAAAGCTTTACACTGTCTTGGTTCGTGTTACAAGAAACAGTTACTTCAATAACAAAAAACCCCAACATCACTGTTGGGGCTTCTGTGGTGTGGGGCGGGATCGAACCGCCGACACAAGGATTTTCAGTCCTTTGCTCTACCGACTGAGCTACCGCACCAAATAATCAATAATTATTAATTAATAATTGTTAATTGGGCTGCAAATATAAGGCAATTCACCTTAAACCAGCAAATCAACTGCAAAATATCTGCCTAATTACCGTATTCACATAAAAACTTAATACGCATCAGCTTTAACTGCTCCCAGTTAAAATTGCTGTCTGCCAGTTCTTCCTGTGCCACCTGTAAGCTGGAGGTTTGGCAACCTTTAAAATAATCGATGATCTCATCCTGCTCGTACTCATCCACCATTTCATCAATGGCATAGTCCAGGTTGAGCCTGGTGCCGCTTGCCACAATGGTTTCCATTTCTTCCAGCAGTTCATCAATACGCATACCGCGGTTTTTGGCCACGGTTTCCAGCGGTATTTTTTTATCGATATTCTGGATGATGAAAATTTTGTTATTGCTTTTATTGGCCACGCTCTTCATTACAAAATCATCGGGTTTGATGATATCATTCTCTTCCACGTAACGTGTTACCAGTTCAATAAAGGGTTTACCATAACGCAGCGCCTTGCCCTTGCTTACGCCGCTGATCTTTTCCAGGTCGGCCATGGAAGTGGGGAACATGGTGGCCATATCTTCGAGGCTGCTTTCGAGGAAGATGACAAAGGGCGGCAGGTTTTTTTCCTTTGCCACTTTTTTGCGCAGCTCCTTCAGCATCTCCATCAGTTTTTCATCGGCCGCACCGGCCGCGCCACCACCCTGTTCTGTCTCCTCATCGTCGGCATTGGCATCTTCAAATAAATTATTGAGCACAATTTTGAAAGAGCCGGGTTTTTTCAAAAAGGCTGTTCCTTTTTTGGTGAACTTGAGCAAGCCGTACTCTACAATATCCTTTTCAATAATACCCTGCAGCAGCATCTGGCGTATAAGGCTGTTCCAGAAATGCGATTCTTTATCATTACCGCTGGCAAAAACGGCCAGTTCATCGTGGCGGTACATTTTTACAGCCGGTGTGGCCTTGCCCAGCAATATGGAAATAACATATTCTGCGGGGAAGCGTTCTTCCAGCGCTTTAATAACTTTTAAGGCGGTTACGGTCTCGTCTTTTGCTTCAATTTTTTCTTTCGGGTTTAAGCAGTTGTCGCACTGGCCACAACTTTTTTTATCATCATAATCTTCGCCAAAATAATGCAGTAATATCTTGCGGCGGCATACACTGCTCTCGGCATAGCTTACGGTTTCATTAATCAGCTGTGCACCCACTTCACGTTCGCTCAGCGGTTTGTCACGCATAAAATGTTCCAGCTTGGCCACATCTTTATGAGAGTAGTAGAGGATGCATTTTCCTTCCATGCCATCACGTCCGGCACGGCCGGTTTCCTGGTAATAGTTCTCAATGCTTTTGGGAATATTGTAGTGGATCACAAAACGCACATCTGGTTTGTCAATGCCCATACCAAATGCAATGGTGGCAACAATCACATCCACATCTTCATTTAAAAACTGGTCCTGCCTGTCGGCACGCAGCTTACTGTCCAACCCCGCATGATAAGCCACGGCCTTAATACCGTTGGCCATCAGCATCTGCGCCAGTTCTTCGGTGGTTTTGCGGTTCAATGTATAAATGATACCGCTTTTGCCCTTATGCTGCTGAATAAAACGAACAATGCTTTTATTGGTTTGGTCTTTATTGATCTTGGGCTGGATCTCGTAATATAAATTGGGCCTGTTAAAGGAGGAGATGAATACCTGCGGGTTGCGCAGTCCCAGGTTTTTGGCAATATCACTCTGCACTTTTGGGGTGGCCGTGGCTGTTAGTGCAATCACGGGGATCTTTTCATTGATCATATCCATGATCTCCCGCAGCCTGCGGTATTCAGGGCGGAAATCGTGTCCCCATTCAGAAATACAGTGTGCTTCATCCACCGCAAAAAATGAAATATCCAGCTCCCTGAAAAACTCCACGTTCTCTTCCTTCGTCATGGTTTCGGGCGCCACGTACAGCATTTTTGTTTTGCCGCTGGTAAGATCGTCTTTTACCGTTTTTTGCTGTCCCTTGTTGAGGGTGCTGTTTAAAAAATGCGCCACATCATCCTTGCTGCTGTAGCTGCGTACCAGGTCCACCTGGTTTTTCATCAAAGCAATAAGGGGAGAAACAATAATGGCCACACCATTGCTTACCATGGCAGGCAGCTGGTAGCAAAGGCTTTTACCGCCGCCGGTGGGCATAATTACAAATGTATCGTTGCCGTTGAGCAGGCTTTTGATAATACTTTCCTGCGGACCTTTGAATCTGTCGAAACCAAAGTGTTGCTGCAATGCGCCGGTAAGATCAATATCGCCGGTGTTATTTTTAACAGTAGCCTTATTGGATTTTGCGGTTTTGGTTTTTACTGCCGCCGATTTCGCTTTAGCCATAACAATTTTCGTTCACACTTCACACAATTTGCGCTGTGTTGTTTTTGGGGCAGCGAAGTTAACGTTTCAAAGCTGTATCAGCAAGCGAACCAAACGGGGCTGCCCGTATTTAGGAATCATTTAAGATACTAAAAAAAATCCAATTGTCAACCCTCATTTCCAAACAACCAATGAGGCATTGCCGTATGCTGTATTTAAAGTAGGTTTGCCGGGCAAAATGAGCAAAACATCCATCATACAACAGGCTTTACGCACCATTGACCTGCAGCAGGAATCGGTTGCCGGGCTCCGGGCTTTTATTGACGATGCTTTTGTACTGGCGGTGGAAAAGATTGCGGCTTCCAAAGGACGGCTCGTCATCAGCGGTATTGGTAAAAGCGCTATTGTGGCGCAAAAAATTGTGGCCACCTGCAACAGCACCGGCACACCTGCCTTGTTCATGCATGCGGCTGATGCCATCCATGGCGACCTGGGTATGATTCAGCCCGACGATTGTGTGATCATCATCAGCAAAAGCGGCGACAGCCCCGAAATAAAAGTGCTGGCATCGCTGGTAAAAAATTTTGGTAACCCGCTTATTGGTATGGTGGGCAATACCCGTTCTTACCTGGCACAGCAAAGTGATATCATCATCAACACTACGGTACAGCAGGAAGCCTGCCCCAATAACCTGGCGCCCACCACCAGCACCACGGCTCAAATGGTAATGGGCGATGCGCTGGCAGTTTGTTTAATGGAGCTGCGTGGTTTTAACAGTCATGATTTTGCCCGCTACCATCCGGGTGGCATGCTGGGCAAGCGACTGTATTTGCGGGTGAGTGACCTATCCGCACAAAATGAAAAACCTGCTGTGGCGCCAACCGCCAGCGTGAAGGAAGTAATTGTGGAAATGACGAAGAAAAGACTGGGCACCACGGTTGTTACAGATGCCGGCAACAAAGTGCTGGGCATTATCACCGATGGTGATTTGCGCCGTATGCTGGAAAAAACCAACAGTTTTGATACGCTTACCGCTGCCGATATCATGGGCCGTAACCCTAAAATAATTACTGCCGATGCGCTGGCAACAGAAGCGCTGGATCATATGCGCAGCAATGATATCAGCCAGCTGGTGGTGGTGGATAATGAAATATATGCCGGCATTATTCACCTGCACGACCTGATAAGGGAAGGTATTATTTAACCTATGCGCCAGTATTTTTTCCCTATTATTTTACTGCTTTACCTTTTTACACCGGGTTGTGTTCAAAAACCCAATGCCAACCCGCAGGATAAAACCCTTACCGAAAAAGAAGCGGTTGAAGAACTGCGCATGTTTGCGGGTATCATCAAAAAAGTACATCCTTCACCGTACCTGTACATTTCTGCCAACCGTTTTGAATTTCTTACAGACAGTCTGCAGTCAACCATCAAGGGTGATATTACCTGTGTGGCACTTTTCAATAAATATGCTTTTTTGGTGAACAGCATCGGCTGTGCGCATACTTCGGTGGATTTTCCGGGTTATGTGTATGATACGCTGCAGAACAGGGAATATTTTTTTCCTTACGCTGTGAAGCTGGTAGACGGGCAGCTGCTGGTAAATACCACGGGCCTTAAGCTGAGCGAAGGCACGGTTATTAAAGAGATCAATGGTATGCCCGCCACAAAACTGCTGAAAAATATTGCCCTCTATAATACCATTGACGGAGTAGAACGTACCTGCCAGCACGAACTGGCCGCAGAGGATTTTGGCCTGTATTATTTTTTTAAATACGGGGTGCAAAAAGAGTTCAAACTAACAGTAACCGATACCAATGGCATCACCCAACAAATAACTGAACGGCCGGTGAACCTGGAAGAATGGAACAACCGCAATTACAATTACAAATATTATTACGACCAAACGGAAGCCGGTTACGACCTGGATTTTATCAATGACGGGGAATGTGCCGTGCTGCGGCTGAGTACTTTTGATTTTGAAGGCCAGGAAAAACAACAGGCTTTTGAAAATTTTTGCCGTAACAGTTTTGATTTGCTCAGCCGCAAGCCATCGGTAAAACGGCTGGTGATAGACCTGCGGGAAAATACCGGCGGCGATTTGTACAACTGTTTCCTGCTGTTCTCTTATTTGGCACCGCAACCTTTCCGGGAATATGAAAAAGTGGTTTCCAGGATCAACGAAATTCCGTTTCCCGAACTGCTGGATAAGGAGTATGCTGCTGCAAAAAAAGAAAGGGTGAACAAGGCAATGGAAACCGATTTTACCTCCGGTACAACACCGGGTTATTTTGTGTATACCGATTCACTGATACAAACCTGGTACCCGCAGGATATACAGTTTAAAGGAAAAGTATTTGTGGTTAACAATGCAAGGGTGGCATCGGCCGCATCTTATTTTTCGCTGCTGGTAAAAAAATCCGGCGCAGGCAAAATTGTGGGAGAAGAAACAGCGGGCAGCGCCAATTCGGGCAACGGGTTTTCTATTTTGGAATATACCATGCCAAAATCTGAAATTAAGCTACTTTTACCCTATGCCCATATGATCTATACCTATAAGGAAGAGAATACAGGGCAGGGAGTTAAACCGGACTATTATATACCTGACAATTTATTGTCATTTAAAAAAAATAAAGACAGGCAAATTGCGTTTATAAACGACAGCCTTAATAAAAACTGAATTTACCATGAACAAGAATCACTACGTAGCCATTATGGCTGGTGGTATTGGAAGCCGCTTCTGGCCCATGAGCCGTATGAATTATCCCAAGCAGTTTTTAGATATCCTCAATACCGGCCGCACACTGATACAGGGTACGCTGGACCGCTTTGCCAAATTCATACCGCTGGAAAATATTTACGTGGTAACATCAGAACAGTATAAGGATATCGTGGCGCAGCAACTGCCTGAGATACCCGTGGCCAATATTTTAAGTGAACCGTCCAGGAAAAATACAGCGCCCTGTGTTGCGTACATATCGCACAAACTGCTTGAGCTGAATCCCGATGCCAATTTGATTTGTGCACCGGCCGATCATATCATACTGGATGCACCCGAGTTCAAACGCATTTGCCTGGAAGCCCTGCAGTTTACCGGCAACATCAAAGCACTGGTAACCCTGGGTATAAAACCCACCCATCCCAATACGGGTTATGGTTATATACAATACGAACAGCAGGCGGTGAGTGATAATGTTTTTAAAGTAAAAACCTTTACCGAAAAACCCGACCTGCAGCTGGCGAAAACATTTTTGGCCAGTGGCGATTTTTTATGGAATGCGGGCATTTTTGTATGGCAGGTAAAAAATATTGTAAAGGCTTTTGAAAAACTGCTGCCCGAAATGAATGAAGTGTTTGAGGCAGAAAAAGCGCATTTTAACCAGGCCACCGAAAAAGAAGCCATTGAGCGCATTTACCCGCAATGTGTGAATATCTCTATCGACTATGGTATTATGGAAAAAGCCGATAATGTTTATATTATTCCCTCCTCTTTTGGCTGGAGCGATTTGGGCACCTGGGGAAGTGCCTATGAAAATCTGGGCAAAGACTACCTGGAGAATGCCGTGGCCGGCGACAATGTGGTGATTATTGACGCTGTAAAAAACATGGTGCATGCCGATAACAAAAAACTTGTATTGCTGCAGGGACTGGAAGATTTTATTGTAGTGGATACACCGGATGTACTGATGATTTGCAAAAAAGACAAGGAACAGGAAATAAAAGAATATGTGGCTGAAGTAAAACGCAATAAGGGAGATAAATTCCTTTAACTTTGTGGCTGTAACCTTATTTGAAAAACAGCCTATATCCGTGTTTAAGAAATCTAAAGCCACACTCCTGGTATTGTCGGTGCTTTTTCTGGCACCCAACTTTATACACTATAATGTCATTGAAGATAATAAGCAGGTCATTCCACATGAGAAATTCGATCCTACGCTTGCACGCCTTAATTCTTTAGCAGTATTAAGTAATTATGCCGATAGTATAACGGCAGCAAAAAACCTGCAACCCGGCACGCTCGATTATGTAGTGGAGATGAAGAACATTGTTTCCAAACGCTTTTATCATAAATATGCCACACAAAGCCTGAGTGAAAACTGGATAGCGTCCTGTACTCAAAAAGTTACCGGTTTATACCTGGCATCCAAAATAAACTCCGACGACATACTTACAAGGCAATATGGTTATTGCGGACAGCAAAACACCGTACTGAAAGACCTGCTTGAAAAACATGGCATCCAAAGCAGGGTGTTATACTTTCCGAATCATTTTGTTTTGCAGGCGCTCGTAAATGGTCGTTGGTGTTATTTTGACGCTGATGGCGAACCGGAAGTAAAACCTGCCCAGCGTTATAGCAATAAATGGCTGATGAGCCCCGACTCGCTGGCCATTGCTTATAATAAAGATACCGCCTGGGTGGCCCGCACTTTTGGCAACCCTGTCCGGTACCGTATTGGAAGGCTGGATGAAATACGCGGTCCAAGGGCACAGTTGTTCCAGGATATCACCAAAGTACTTTCGAGAATTGCATTTCTGTTTCCCCTGCTTTTGTATGTATATTTATTGCAGAAACAAAAAAGAAAACAACAGATTGCCTCCATCAATTTACAGCAAGCAGCCTGATGCGCCCACCACTATTTTTACTGTAATGAGTGTGCTGGCCGCAGAACACAACGCCATCAACCTGGGACAGGGCTTTCCTGATTTTATGATGGATGCGGAACTAACCGCCCTTGTAACTGCCGCTATGAACAAGGGGTACAACCAGTATGTGCACATGAACGGGTTACAGCAATTGCGGGAAGCACTGGCAGAAAAAATACAATTTTTATACAACAACGCAGCGGATGCCGGCAGCGAAATTACCATTACCCCCGGCGGTACGTATGCCATTTACACCGCACTTACTACCATTTTACGGCCCGGCGATGAAGTGATTGTTTTTGAACCTGCATACGATAGTTATATACCCACCATTGAAATAAACGGCGCCATACCGGTAACTGTGCAGTTGCGATTTCCAGATTATTCAATCGACTGGGAACTGGTACAACAAAAAATATCAAGTAAAACAAAAGCCATCATCATCAATACCCCACATAACCCAACAGGCATGGTGTTAAGTGCGGCAGATATTGAACAGCTGAAACGCACAGTAAAAGACACCGGTATTTTTATCATCAGCGATGAAGTGTATGAGCATTTGATATTCGACAACAAACAGCATGAAAGCATGCTGCGGCACCCGGAATTATTTGAACGCAGTTTTGTTTGTTTCTCATTTGGCAAAACCTATCACTGTACCGGGTGGAAGATTGGTTATTGTGTGGCGCCTGCCGCCATGATGAGCGAGTTCAGGAAAATTCACCAGTTCAATTGTTTTAGTACCAACAGCACCGTGCAGTTTGCGCTGGCTGAATATTTAAAACAGCGGGACAAATATTTGCAGCTTGGCTATTTCCTGCAGCAAAAGCGGGATCACTTTGCCGGACTGATGGAGCAAACAAAATTCAGGGCACTGCCTTCTTACGGCAGTTATTTCCAGCTGTACAGCTATCAGCACTTTAGTGATGAAAGCGAAAAGGACCTGGCTATCCGCCTTACAAAAGAATATGGTGTAACAGGCATACCCGTTTCGGTTTTTTATAAAAATGGTACCGATAATAAGGTGCTGCGCTTTTGCTTTGCGAAAAAGGAATCCACCCTGGAAGAAGCTGTAAACAGGCTGGTAAAATTGTAAGCCGCATAAAATAACTAATTTTGAAAGCAGGAAGTGATTACAGGCGACGGACCACAGACGACCGACAATCGCTCAATGACTAATGACTCAATGACTTCATAACAATGTCCATACTCACCATCACCACCATACAGGCCAATTTACACTGGGAAGATAAGCGGGCCAACCTGCAAATGCTGGAAGACAAAATATTGGCCCTTTCAGAAAAAACAGAGATCGTGGTATTGCCCGAGATGTTCAGTACCGGTTTTAGCATGCAGCCCGAATTATTTGCCGAAACCATGGAAGGTGAAACGGTGGAATGGATGCAGCGTGTGAGCCGGGAAAAAGGCGTTATTCTTACAGGAAGCATTATTGCGGAAGAAAATGGTAATTATTTTAACCGCCTGGTATGGATGCTGCCCAACGGGCAAATGGGAGTTTACGATAAACGCCATCTCTTTGCCTACGGCAACGAAGACCAGCATTATAAACCGGGTAACAAAAGACTGATCGCATCCGTGAAAGGGTGGAAGATAAACCTGCAGGTTTGTTACGACCTGCGTTTTCCGGTTTGGGCACGGCAGCAACCATCAAACGGGGCGCCCGAATATGACGTGCTGATTTATGTGGCCAACTGGCCCGAAAAACGCAGCCATGCCTGGAAAACATTGTTATGTGCAAGGGCGATAGAGAACCAGTGTTATGTGGTGGGTGTAAACCGTGTGGGCAACGATGGCAATAATATTTACCATAGCGGCAATTCGCTGGTGATAGATCCCCTGGGCCAGGTACTGTATCATATGGCCGATGAAGAAGACATCAACACCATTACATTATCCAAACAAAAACTCGAAGAAGTAAGAACAAGATTTCCTTTCCTCAACGATGCAGATGGTTTTATTATCTCGAATGACTAATGACGACCGACGATTGACGACCGGTCACCGACCACGGTTTCAACTATCCCCTGATCAATTAGCAATCTTTCCGAATGACTTAATGACTCACTGACTTTCTTTTGATCATCTCCATCACCACCTGCAGTTTTTTATCATAGCCTTTTACCAGTGCTTCATAACTGGTAGGAATATAAATATCAGGCATTACGCCACTGCCGTCTTTTTGCACATGTTTGTATTGCACCAGCCTGAACAAGGGCAAACGCACCCGTAAATGTGTATTGGGTAAAGTGATGTCGGGTATCATGATGCCGTTATTGCCGTACCATCCGCCGCCCGCTTCTTCACCCACCAGTGTAATACCCGGCTGGCCCTTTACTGCATTGCAAAAAAGTGTGGATGCCGAAAACGTTTGCCCGTTGATGAGCACATATAAATCGCCATTGTAATGGTTTTTGTGTTTGGCATGATAGGTCTTGCGCTCCCAGATGCCAAAATGATAATTACCGTCTTTACGCTTATGCGTTAAAAACAGCAGCCCGACATTGTTCAGCATTTTGCCCTTGATATAACGGGTATAGGGGCCGAGGTTACGAGTAACACTGTAGGCAGAATCGGCCACTTTAAACGGACGTCTTGTTACATATTTTGTAAGCAGCGTGGAGTTATTGATCTTGCCTCCGCCATTGCTGCGGATATCGAGCACCACATTACTGATACCTGTTTTTTTGATGTAGCGGAATGTTTGCCTGAAGAACTTGCGGAGTTTGCCGGTTGCAAAAGTGTTGAGTGTAATAACAGCGGTATTGCTGGCAGTATCCACGGCCAGCGACCGTATATTTTGCAGCTGTTCTTTTTTCTTTTCCTGTTTTGATTTAATAACGGGAGGCTGTGGCCGCTTTTTTTTGGTGCTGTCTCTTTTTATTTAAAACAGGGGCAGCGTGGCAGTTTGTGTATTTCCGCCGGCGTCGAGATAACTCACCGTATATTTTTTACTCAGTCCGAAAATATTACGGTGGTAATACGGAAAGTTATTGCTGAGCCGCAGGAAGTTTACATTATTGGCATTGCCGTCTTCCGTCATGTAATTAAACATTACCTGCTGCATTTGTGTGTTGGTAAGTCCGTTGATGCCCGTAACCACGGTGCCTCTTTTAAATACAGAATCTTTTTGATTGAGGTTGCCGGTTACTGCCATGGTATCGTTCCATACCTTCATAAACAGCGGGAAGGATGGCAGCAGCCGGTTCTTTACCCATTTGTTATAAGCCTTGCTCATACCAAAGCTGGTATGGCCGCAATGGAGTTTGTCGGTAAGCGGTGCCAGTATTCTCCAGCCAAACTGCAGTTCGGTCATGCTGTCTTCAATGGCATTATAATACTGGCTGAAATAATGATCCATGCTGTCTTTGGTAGTGTACCAGTAGAGCGAGGGGTGTTTTTTTTCCAGGATAATGCGCAGCAGGGTATAATCCTGCTGCAGTTCCTGTTTTGAATATTTTTTTAAAGGGGTGTAGTTTTTTTGGGTGGAGACACAGGAATAAAGAAACAGACTTATCAGTACCAATAAAAACCAATAACTCTTTTTCATTAATTCAAAGCTACCATTTTATTTTTAATGGTTTACGCTGGTGATTGCATGTTTAGTAAACCTAATGATTTTTTTAGAAAAGAATAACACCCTGCACTTTGTAATTTGCCCAATTCTGTTAACAGCTAAGTTCTTTTTTTAGTACTGCTTAAATCACTTTTATTATACCAGGATTTTTGCAAGTCTCTTTTTGCAGATGCTGTAACCGGTTTTAAATACAGGTTGCTGGATTTTTAGCTGCAGACTATTATGAACAGATTCTAACTGCCAGCCTAATAAATATTCAGTTAAACTAAATTTTATTCAGTGTTAATTTTTTACCATATGACGGCTTTCCTGCAATTTTATAGAGTCAAAGGCCATTGATACCGGGTAAGCCGAAAACCGGATATAAAAAGAGTAAGCAATAAAAAATTAGAAAATGAAAAAAATAATTTGTGCCTTTGTTTTCGTTTTTTCAGTATTAGCAATGCTTGCAAACGACAATGCATCAAAGATGCTGCAATACCAAAAATCAAAACAAGGAATTCTCTTTTTTTACATAAAGGAAATCGACATTACTGTTACTGTAAATGGGTACACAATTCATATCGTAGGTAACGTCGACTACAGTGTTTGGACAGGGAAAACCAAAATAAATGCAACAATATACATAACCGGCAATGGCGTAAACCTTAGTTTGCCATTTAATTATAATGGTAAACTAAGCCTAACAACAATTATGGTAAATCGCTCAGAAATGCCAGGCGATGATGAAATCACTGATTTCATAATATCTTGTATCGATTTTAATACAATGACTATTATTTATCCTGACGGACAATAAGAAAACCACCACCGGGATTATTATATTGCATCCTTTACATTCTCTGTAATAATCCCGTTGGTTTATAAATTTAAGAAGTATGCCAACAAAAAGAGGAATATTTATTTTCATTTTTTTAACCTTAAGCACTTTGTTGTTTTCACAAAAAAAGAAAACCATAGAAAGTGTTTACAAATTAAAAGTAAGGGAAAATGTTTCGGACTTACCTGCAGGGACTGACAGCACTATAACCATAAATGCACGCATTAAAGTAATACGTGATGACCAGCTTTGTTTACTCGTAATTCTTGAGTCATCAATTGAAAACGAGATTCTTTCCTCATCAGCACATTCTGAAAACTATGGGGACACATTACTTTTTGATTCAAATACGAAGAGGGTGTATAGCTCTGTTGAAAAGAAATCTTATTGGTACAAGCTCTCAGTTATGGAACAGCCATCTGTTTTATCTGATACTATCACTCTTCATGATACGACAATTGTTCTTTCGAACAGGTTAGACAAATTGACCAATCCTTCGCCAACACTGAAAGAAATGGGAAAGGGCGTAGCTACGTACGCCACAAAAACATTTTCTTTTCTATACGAAACATCTGCGCAAACAAATTTTTCACTTTATGCGGTACTCAACAGGTATAAGAACTTTGCTTATACCAATCAAAAAACGGTATTTGTATACTGATATTATTTTTTCAAATGATTCCAACCCTGCGCCACTAGATCATATTTATTGCCGCCACGGGTTATGATGGTTTTACCGGCGGCCGCTTCCGTAACATATCCAATAATGCTAAAACCGTTATTGGCATTCACTTTTTCGTAATCGCTTTGGCTAACGGTAAAAAGTAATTCGTAATCTTCTCCACCGCTTAATGCACAGGCGGTAGGGTCCAGCTCAAGCTTATAGGCAAAGGCCTTGCTGTCTTCGTTCAGGGGCAGTTTGTCTTCATAGATCACGCAGCCCACATTGCTTTGTTTGCAAATATGCAGCAGCTCGCTGCTGAGGCCATCGCTGATATCCATCATACTGGTGGGTGTGATGTTGTGTGCCGCAAAATATTCCACAACATCTTTGCGTGCTTCAGGTTTTAATAAACGGCCCACAATATAGGCCTGGTTTTCCAGGTCGGGCTGTGCACCGGTTTCTTCAAAAATGCGTTTTTCCCTTTCTAAAATGGTTAAACCTAAAAAAGCACCCCCGAGATCGCCGCTTACGCAAATGAGATCGTTGGGTTTGGCACCGCTTCTGGTTACATACGTATCGGGTGCCACTTCGCCAATGGCGGTAATGCTGATTATAAATCCTTTTTGAGAGCTGGTGGTATCGCCGCCCACCAGGTCAACACTATATTTTTCGCAGGCCGCATACACACCTTCATAAAATTCATCCAGTGCTTCCACGCTGAATTTATTACTGATGCCGATGCTGATCACAATTTGCGTGGGTGTGGCATTCATGGCATAAATATCACTCAGGTTTACCACCACGCTTTTATAACCCAAATGCTTAAGGGGTGTATAGCTCAGGTCAAAGTGAATGCCTTCCAGTAACAGGTCGGTGCTTACCACGGTTTGCCGGCCAAAATGGTCGATCACCGCGGCATCATCACCCACGCTTAAAACGGTGCTGGCATTTTTTATTTCATTGTTCTGGGTGAGGTGGTCAATTAAACCAAATTCACCGAGGGAAGCTATTTCTGTACGTTCGCTCATGATTTATTTTAGATTTTAGATGGACGATTTCAGATTTTTGTACTGCTATCGCCAGTATTATTTTTTAATGAGGTATTAATGGAAGCTACAATAATTGATAAAAGCTCGTTCGCTTCTTTATATAACTCACGTAATTCTTTTTTGAAAGGTTCATTAAATTCAGCGAGCAGCTCATAAAAAGTGCATACTTTCATCCAGTTCTTCTTCCACAATCCTCAGCTTGTTTATAAAATCTGCTTTACACTTGCCCCTGCATGCCGCCCTGTAATTTGCCGATGATGAACTGGAACATCTTACAACCTGGTTTATATAAACTTTATTAACCACATTGTATGGGATAGCCAAACATAGGCGCCCTGTTTTTACTGCAAGCTCTTTAAGCCTGCCAATAATTTGTTGCTTCGTTGTTGTCATAGGGTCTGCGAATTAAAATATCCGAAATCGCAAATCTGCAATCTACAATTGCTTTCTTCCATTCACCACATCCAGCAGCTCATCATGTATCAAACCATTGGTGGCTACAATCTGGTATTGGTAGGGTGAATATTTATCGCCTTTCATATCGGTAACCCTTCCGCCCGCTTCTTCTACTATCAAATAACCGGCAGCGCTGTCCCATGCATTCAGTTTATGTTCGTAAAAACCATCAAAACGGCCGCAGGCTACCCAGCAAAGATCAATGGCAGCACTGCCCAAACGGCGTACCGGCACACCCTTACGGATCAGTTTTTCAAAAATCTGCAGCGGTCCGTTTTCCATATCAAGGTATGTGTAGGGAAACCCGGTAACCAGGCAACTGTGCAGTACTTCATTTTTGCTGCTCACACTTATTTTATTGCCATTGAGTGTGGCGCCTTTACCTTTTTCGGCCAAAAACAATTCATTGATAAAGGGGTTGTATACAGCACCGAGAATCATCTCGCCGTTCTTTTCAACACCAATGCTTACACAGCAAATGGGAATACCGCATGCAAAATTGATGGTGCCGTCAATGGGATCAATGATCCATTTTGTATCGCTGTTGCTGCTGATCTCGCCGGTTTCCTCGCTCAAAATAAAATGATCGGGAAACTGGTTTTGTATCACTTCAAAAATGGCTTTTTCCGCAGCATGATCTGCTTCGGTAACCCAGTTGTTGATACCTTCTTTATTACTGATCTTCAGGTTGGGGTTGTTGAAATAAAATTTCAGCTGTTCTGCACCGGCTTCCACGGCTTTGAGCAAAGTTGTTTTTAACATGCCGCAAAGATAGAACAAAGCAGGCTTGTAATTTTTATACTTAATATTGCTGTACCCGCTGCAACGGCGGTTTTACCACTATGCATCGAAAACAATTTTTGAAACTGGCTGCCATGGCGCCACTGGGCCTGTATGCCGGAAAATTCTCAAAATACTACCAGCTTGAGCAGGGGATAAATGTTGATTATTTCAGAAAAGGTGAAGTGCAATATGAAACATTGCGTAAAGGATTTAATAAGCGGATAGAAAAATACCCGCAGGTAATTGCCTTATGTAAAAACACGGCTGGTGTTGCGGAGGCAGTGAGATACGCAGTATTGAATAAGCTGCCCGTTGCCATAAAAAGCGGCGGTCATTGCATGGAAGGTTTTTCGGTGAACGATAATGGAATGGTGATAAACCTCTCTTTGCTTAATACCATTACCTGGGTGGATAAAGAAACAATAGCGGTCGGTCCCGGCTGCAAACTGGCCGAGCTGTACAATGAATTATTACCTAAAGGAAGGGTGATACCCGGCGGCTCCTGTGCTACGGTTGCAATTGGCGGACTGGTACTGGGCGGGGGCTATGGTTTGCTGGCAAGAAAACTGGGACTCACCTGCGACAGTCTTATTGAAGTTACCATGGTGGATGGCAGCGGTAATATCATTAACAGTAATACCGATAAAGAATTGCTGTGGGCCTGCAAGGGTGGCGGCAATGGCAATTTTGGTGTGATCACCGAATTGAAATTCAAAACACATGCGGCACCCAAAACAATGCAGGCATACCGGTTTAAAACTTATAAGACCGATGCAGCAAAAGCCACCAGTATTTTAAAAACATGGTTCCAGGCGGCAGCGCTGTTGCCTCCCTCCTGTTTTTCGGCCTATGTGCTCAATGGTAAAACAGCTTATATTCTGCTGACCAATACTGAAAAAAATACCGCCAATGCTGATAAAGCCATTGCACTGTTATCTGCCGTATCGGCAAAAAAAACCAAAACCACCGCACAGCCGCTTGCAAAAGCATTGAAGGTTTTTTATGGACGCACAGCACCACTGTATTTTAAAAATGCTTCTGCAGGGTTGTATAAAAATTACAGTAACATCGAACCATTTATTGATAAGGTGATAACAACCGTATTGTTAACCCCCGGTATGATTTACCAGGTGAACACCCTCGGTGGCAATATCATTAACAGCCAGAAAGAAATGGAATCGGCTTTTCCGCACAGGGCTTACCCGTTCTTCAGCGAACTGCAAACTTATTGGGATGCGCCATCACAAAGCAAAAGGTTACTGGAAAGGTTTGAATTGGTGCAGCAAATATTTGCAGCAAACGGCATCAAGGCGCAGTACCGTAATTATCCTGATGCAAATTTCAGTAACTGGCAGGCGGCCTATTATGGAAGCAATTACCAGCGGCTGCAGCAGGTAAAAAAGAAATACGATCCCAATAATATCATCAATCATGCGCAAAGCATTCGGCTGCCATGAGTTAATTTTGACAGAACGAAAGAAAAATTCGTATTTCGTAACCTGTAACCCCCGCTGTTTTGCAACTGAGCGTAATTATAGTAAACTACAATGTAAAATACTTCCTGGAGCAATGCCTGTTCTCTGTGCTGAAGGCCTGCAGGAACATTGAGGCGGAGGTGATTGTGGTGGATAATAACTCCAACGACGGAAGCCGTGAGCTGCTGGAAGTAAAATTTCCTTCTGTTTATTTTACCTGGAATACGGCCAACACCGGTTTTGCAAAAGCCAATAATCTTGCGCTTGAAAGCGCAAGGGGTGCATACATTTTGTTTTTAAATCCTGATACCATTGTGCCGGAAGACTGCTTTGAAAAATGCCTGGCCTTTTTTACGCAGCAGCCAATGGCAGGAGCGCTGGGTATTAAAATGATCGATGGCAGCGGCAGTTTTTTAAAGGAAAGCAAGCGGGCATTTCCTTCACCGCGTACATCGCTGTATAAATTATCCGGGCTGGCAAAGCTTTTTCCGCATTCAAAAACATTTGCCCGTTACCACCTGGGGCATTTGCCCGAAAATGAAACGCATGAAGTGGACGTGCTGGCCGGTGCATTCATGTTTATCCCGCATAAAGTTTTAAAGGAAGTAGGCAGTTTTGATGAAACTTTTTTTATGTACGGCGAAGATGTGGACCTGAGTTACAGGATACAGAAAGCCGGTTATAAAAATTATTATTTTGCCGGAAGCACCATTATTCACTTCAAGGGTGAAAGCACAAAAAAAGGCAGCCTCAATTATGTGCGGCTTTTTTACAGTGCCATGAGCCTGTTTGTAAAAAAACATTACAGCGGCACCAAGGCGGGTGTGTTCAATGTGCTGATACAAACCGGTATATTTTTAAGGGCCATTCTTGCTTTTACCGGGAAGCTGTTGCAAAAGATCGGGTTGCCGGTGCTGGATGCTGCCATCATATTCATGAGTTTTTGGGCGATAAAATTTTTATGGAACACTTATATACGGCAGGATGTGAATTATTCACCCAATATGCTCATTGTGGCTTTCCCGGTTTTTACGGTAATATTTCTAATCGCATCCTACTATGCCGGTTTGTATGATAAGGGTTATAAGCAATCGCAGCTCAACCGCTCGGTAGCCACTGCCTCGCTGGTGCTGCTGAGCGGTTATGCATTGCTGCCCGAAAGCATCCGCTTTTCAAGAGGTATACTGGTTTTTGGTATTGCCATGGCTTTTGTGATCATGAGCCTGCTGCGGCTGCTGTTTATAAAATGGAAATTACTGGTGAATGTAACAGAAGCGGAAGAAGACCCGCAAACAATTGTGGTGGCTTCTGCCGGGGATTTTGAAACCATCAACAACCTGCTGCAGCAGGCGGGTATGCCCGAGCGGGTGCTGGGGCGTATCGACCGGGGTGACACAGCCGCCGCCAATGCCATAGGCACAGTGGCGCAACTGCCAAAGATCATCCGGACCTACCCGGTAAGGGAAATAATTTTTTGTGAGGATGGGATGAGTTTTAAAGAGATCATTGAACAGGTACAGCAGTTGCCGCACCGCATCAAAAACAAGTTTCATGCATCGGGCAGCAGCAGTATAGTGGGCAGTGATAATAAGAATACCAGTGGCAACACGGTTTCCAGTAGTAAAAAATATAGCATCTCCAATCCTGTTAACAGGCGCAATAAAAACCTGCTGGATGTACTGGCTGCTGTTTTGTTTTTACTGGTCTTACCGCTGCATTTTTTCACCCAAAAAAATCCACTTCGTTTTTTCCAAAACCTTTTTAGTGTACTGTTCCTGCAAAAAACATGGGTGGGTTATGCGGTAAAAAATAATTTGCCCAAACTTAAAAAGGGTGTGCTTACCTCCACATCATTACCACAACAGCTCAACGACCTGCCGCAGGAAAGCCTGTTGCTTTCAGATGAATGGTATGCCATATCTTACAAGCCCGCCACAGATATTAAAAAAATACTGCGGGGTTACAAATATCTCTGCTATTGATTTTGTTTGAGCGATCGTAAAAGATTTGCAATTACGTCCTCGTACATATTTTCACCAACCGGCAACTGAATTGCTATGAAAGGAAACACTGCGGCTTTTGCAAGTGCATCCTGCAGGTTAAAACCTTCCTGACTGGCAGAAAAGAATAAGTTTTTTTTGTGCAGGTATGTGGCAAGGTATTCCTGTTCTGTTTGTCCCGGGGTTGGCACCATTACTGCTTTTTTTTGAAGGATGACAAGGTCCATCACCGAAGTATAGCCGCTGCGGCAAATGATCATTTCACTTTGCAGTATGGCATTGTTCAGTGCAGCTGCATCCATGTAATTGTGTATTGTTATATGTGAGCGGGATGGCTTAAGATTTGTATTTGCTGCTGGCAGCCCCCTTACAAAAAGAACCCTTCCGTCATACTGCTCCAGCTGAGGTAATAATATTGCTTCAAAAATACTGCGCTGTGGTTCTGGTCCGGATAACAAAACCAGCAGTTCGTATTTTCTTTCTGCTGCTTTTTTTTTGAACCTCGATAAAATGCCGGTATAGGTAACCGGTGTTTGAGGTAAAACTGAAGGATGTGATAATTCTCCTGCAAGGCTATTAGCTGCTGTATGATCGGGCACCCAGCAAGAATTGAATTTATTGATGAAGAAATAGTGCAGTTTTTGTGCCATCTGCCCCGTAAAACGGTTCCCGGTTTTTATAGTAAGCTGGTGAGTGATATAAACACAGGGAATTTTTTTAGTATACAAACCGGGCCGGTTATCCGAAATTACCAGGCTGAGGCCGGCAGACTTCACCATTTTTTTAAGCCAGCGGTGCTCTTTATAAACCGCGGCAAATAACCCGGGCAGTTGCAGCAGCAGTTTTAAGGCAAGGCCACTGCCCGTGCGGCTGTACTTTACATTATACCCCGGCAAGGACAAAAAAATAGCCTGGGGGAATTCTTTTTCCAAGATTACCCGGGTAGCACCGCTGGCCGCAATAAATACTGTTGCACCATCGTTCAAGAGACTGTAAATTAGCGGAATACAGCGGGTGGCATGCCCCAAACCCCAGTACAGCGGGGCAATAAGAACGTTTAGACCATAACTGAATTCGTCATTTTTTTTTAAAAACATGAGCCCGGGCAATAAATTATAGTGAAAATAGTTTTATTTTAGTAATCTTATACGATGCAAAAGCTATTTAAAATCTCAATACTGGTTGCATTGGTATCAATGTTGGCGCTGGTTTCCTGCACTTCGTCTAAAAAAGGACAGTGCGGTTGCCCGGCAAAAACAGGAATGATCGGATACTAAGGCGGCAGTGTTAAAACCCAATTTCTATTATGAACAACTCAAACCGGGATTTACTGGTATTGTTCAACCATGATTTGATGACCCCTAAAGCAATAGAACAGGAAGTAGAAATGCTTCATGAGATGTTGTATGAAGTGGAATGTCTGCCTAATGTTATTACCGCTCACGAGGTAATAGACGTAAACAGGTACAAGATCATCGCTGAATTTAAGCCGCTCCAACAAATTTTCCGCCAGAAAGAATTGCAGCCATTTGTTTTCCTGAATTGTAAAAACTGATTTTACAAACCAGTAAGTTTAGCCAGCGCATTTCTCAGCTGCTGCAGCATTTCGTCAATTTCTTCTGTTTTGCAGGTACCCACACTCAGGCGGTACCAACTGCTGTTTTTATCAGCCCCAAATGCATAAAAGGGCACTACAGCAATTTTAGCCTCATTTAATATATAGGCAGTAACATCTGTTTGTGTTTCCAGTATTTTACCCTCAGCGGTTTTTTTACCGGCAAGGTCTATTTGTATAGTTAGATAAATAGCGGCCTGGGGCGCCACCGCATCCACACTGAACCCATCTTTTTTCAATTGCTGAAAACCGGCATAAATGCGTTGTAACCTTTCCTCTACAGCAGTCTTAAATGATGTAAACCATTTTTGCAGGTTTTCTTTTTGCAGCAGGTATTTTGCAACGGCATTTTGCTCGGCCATGGGCGCCCATGCACCCACATGGCTGTTAATGGCTTTCATTTTATTAATAAGATGGGCCGGACCCATACTCCAGCCCACACGCACACCCGTAGCCGCAAAAGCCTTGCTGATACCATCTATAAAAATGGTGTAATCTTTCATTTTTGGGTTGAGCGAAACAGGATTATAGTGAACGGTGCTGCCAAAAGTAAGCGTCCAGTATATCTGGTCGTACAACAGGTATAATTTTTTCTCATCCGCGCCGCGGCTTTCATTTTCTTCCACCACCAGGTTACAAATGGCTTCCAGTTCGGCTTTTGTAAACGTGGTGCCCGTGGGGTTCAATGGCGAACAAACGGCAATAAGCGTGGCTCCTTTAATATGTGGTTTAATCTCTGCTGCAGTGGGCATAAAATTGTTTTCCTTTTTACATTCCACCAGCACATGTTCTCCTTCATTAAAATGCACATAATGGTTATTGTTCCAGCTGGGAACAGGATAAATGACTTTGTCGCCTTTGTCAACAATGGCCCTGAATGCGGTATAGATCAGGGGCCGGCCGCCGGCTGCAATTAAAATTTCACTGGTAGTATATGTAAGGCCTTCCCTGTCCTTGATAAATGAAGCCACGGCCTCCCTTAATTCCAGGATGCCATCGGCCGGAGGATACGTAGTGTTGCGCTGGCGGTAAGCGTTTACGATTTCATTTTCCAGTTCCTGTGGTATAGGAAATACCGAAGAGTCAAAATCACCGATTGTATAGTTATAGATCTTGTTTCCCTGTTTAATTTTCTCCTTTATAACGGCTCCCAGTGCCACAATCTCGGATCCTATCAAAGTTTCTGCAAGCTGGCTTAGTTTTTCTGCACCCATTGTTGTTGATTGAAGCGCAAAAATAAATTTTAATACCGGGTAAAACAAAACCACCGTTTTCTGCTGTTGCCAGGTTGTCCCGTGTATTGCAGGCATATTATCAAAAACATTGATGGCCGTCATTGGTTTCGTTGCAGACCGTCATTCTCCAGCATTTTTTTGCAAAATAATTTGGGAATAATTAAAGCGAATGCAAAAAATCAAGGATATGAAAAAGATATTGATCGCTGCAATATGGACGCTATGTTCCGGTATTGCATTTACACAGGACATCGCCGACAGCACCCGGCTGAACCAGTATGGAAAAACAGTAGTCCGTTTGCCATTGAACGCTGAGGCACGCGATGGCATATTGGTTTTTGAATCAAAAAACCAGGATTACCGGTTATGGTTTGATATACGTGTACAAACCGATGGCCAGTTATTCCTGGGTAAAACAATGAACCCGATTGGCAATGGTGTTACCATTCGCAGAGCAAGGTTTGCCACCAAAACCAACCTGGGTAAAAACTGGTACGGTGAGCTGGACCTGAATTTTGCCAATGGTGTGCTGGAACTGGAAGACGCCTATTTCAGTTACGATTTTTTAAATAACCTTTCCACCCGCGTGGGTAATTACAAAGAAAGGTTTTCGATGTCAGAAACGTCTTCTTCCCGTTACCTCAATTTTATGGAAAGAGCCATGGTGGTTACTGCATTTGCACCTTCCCGCCATGTTGGATGGGAAGCGAGTTACAACGGTAAACGGTTCTTTGCAGCCGGGGGTGTTTTTTTCCAGGAGATACAAGACCAGGAAACAGAAACCTATATTGAAACCAACAACAAAGATTATGGACGTGACCAGGGCATGTCATTTACCGGCAAATTTGTTTTGCAACCCTTTGGCGCCAATAAAGATCACGGTGTACACTTGGCCTATGCCTATTCTTTACGGCAGCCTAAAACAGATGTTGATCCCGCTGAATATGGCGGCATACGCTACAGTACCCGTTCTTTAAGCAATATCAACCGAAAGAAATTCCTGGATACAGACGTGATCCCTTACTTCAAACGCCAGCGTATTACCAATATTGAAGTAGCGGCTTATTACAAAGGACTGGCGGTGCAAAGCGAGATCATTAATAATACCACATTACGTACCAACGACCTCGATAAACTTCATTTTGGCGGTTACTATGCACAGGCTGTGTATATGCTGTTTGGCGGAAAGCAGGTATATAATAAAATGGAAGGCGAATTCACCCTGCCCGATAAGGGCAAAAAATGGGGTGATATTGAACTGGCACTTCGATATGATTTTGTGGACCTCAATGATAAAACCGTTTATGGCGGATCAGCCGAAGCAGTTACTGCCGGCATCAATTTCTACACATCCAGGAATGTGAAATTTCAGCTGAACTACAGTTACATCAATCACGACAGGTATGCAAGCGGAAAAGGAAAACTTTATATAGGACAGGATGCTGCCGGCGCATTAACAAAAGACCCGGCAAAAGTCACCAACGAAAATGGCAAGGCTGGGGAAGATTACAGCCAGCTTGGTATCCGCTGCGAAATAAATTTTTAACGACATTAAATTTTTTCAATCATGAAACTTAAATATTTTTTGCCGCTGCTTCTTTTGCCGGTGGTGTTTTTCGCTTCCTGTGTAAAAGATGAAATGTACAACGGGCCGGCTACCATTACGAATATTGGTTTCGCCCCGTCCACAGTAACACCCGATGATATTGTTACAATAACAGCAACCATTACTGCCCTTAAAGGCGTGCAAACGGCCAGTGTGATGTATAAAGTTGGGGCAGGTTCCTATACTTCCCAGGCAATGACGGGGGGAACCGACGGTGTATACACTGCCAGTGTTCCCAAACAGGCCGATAAAGCCGTTGTTACTTTTTATATTAATGCTGTAACAAAAGGAGGAATAGAAAATAAATCAGCCGAAAAAACCTATACCGTGGGTGCCATACCACCCAACTATGCCGCCATCATTTTGAATGAGGTGGACGGGAATAAAAAATTTGTTGAGCTGTACAACAGTTCCACCGCACCGGTCAACATAACAGGTATGGCCATTATTAAAAATGGCACCTCCCTTAAAAATGAAGATGGCACACCATCCTGGGTGGTTCCTGCCGGTATTATTATTCCTGCAAAGGGATATGGTGTGATCAAATGCAGCGGCTATACAGCAACTGCAGACCCTGCAGCTGTAATTATTGGTGCAGTGGGAGATGGTATGTCTGCCAAGCAAACATTACTCCTTGAACTTACCAAACCCGATGGCACTGTTTTAAACACATTTCAACGCGGTGCCACCCCCTGGGGTGTAACAATTTCAGCTATCGCCACCACAGATTCATACAGCCGTTGCCCTGATGGAACAGGTGCATGGAAAACGGCTTTGTCTACTGCAGGAGCAGCCAACAGTACTGCAACAGGAGATATTCCTGCACTATAAAAATTACCTGAACACATCACTGTTCAGTAAAACAACTCCCGGGGAGATCAAAATTCCCGGGGTTGTTTTAACACCAAAAAATTAAAAACAGTTCAATGAGTAAAGAAGCAAACACTGCCGGGGAAGCCGTAGTTCCAAGATTTGAATTCCGTTCCTTTGGCCGCCAGTTTGATGAAGCCGCTAAACGGATGGCCCGCTTATCAGTACCGGTTCCCGAAAAATTATGGGAGCGCCACAGCGATGAAATCTATATCCTCTCCCGTACAAATGATATCAATAATACCAAGATCCGTGATGGAAAGATGGATATTAAAACCCTGGTGCAAACGGTGAACGGGCTGGAACAATGGAACCCGCTGATGAAAGCCGCTTTTCCCATAAGCGCAGCGGTTTTAAAAAACGAAGTATTTCCTGCATTCCAGGTAACAATACCCGAGTTCACTGAAGAAGCTTATACTTATGATGCGTTTATTGAAATGATACGGCAACACCCCGGCCTGCTGGCAGTAAATGTGCACAAACAGCGTTTTGCCTACATGGTAAACAACACCATTTGCGAAACAGGCAATATTTATATCAACGGCGCAAAGCTGGTTACCATCAGTTCCGAATCAACTTCCGTGGATGATATCAGCCAAACCATCCGGGCAATTGGACTCGAAGGCGTGGAGAACATCAATTATCTTCAGGCCATCAAACGTGTTACCGGCATGATCAGTAAACCGCTTGCAAACTAAATAAACACCATTATGGCTCACGAAATAGAAAGAAAATTCCTGGTTACTTCCGCAGATTTTAAAAAAGAAGCTTTTAAAGAAACCCGTATCATACAAGGGTATTTATCCTCAGTTCCTGAAAGAACGGTGCGTGTGCGTGTGAAGGGGAAAACCGGTTTTATCACCATTAAAGGTATTGGCAACGATTCTGGCGCATCCCGTTACGAATGGGAAAAAGAAATACTGCTGAACGAGGCGGAAGACCTGTTGAAAATTTGTGAACCCGGTGTGATCGATAAAACCCGTTACGAAGTAATGGCCGGTACCCACAAGTTTGAGGTGGATGAATTTTATGGCGAAAATGAGGGGCTGGTGGTTGCAGAAGTGGAGCTGGCCAATGAAGACGATCATTATACAAAACCTGCCTGGCTGGGTACCGAAGTAACAGGCGACGTAAAATATTATAATGCCATGCTGATGAAACACCCGTTTACAAAATGGTAACACGGGAAAGATTAAAGATGTATTATGCCCGGTTCAGGAATAAATATTGCCTGCCTTGTTTTTTTATCCGCATACCTGTTTTCATGCACAAAGAATGATACTGGCGGAGTCCTCCCTGCAAACAACTATACAGTATACGCAACGGAGGTGTACGGCCTGTCAGGACTCTGTTTTGGAAAAGATAAATCAACCCTGTTTGCAGTAAGCGACAAGTACGGTATTTATGAACTCAATACCAACGGATCAACAAAAAGAAAACTGCCTTACAGCGGCTCCAACGATTTTGAAGCTATTACAATAAACCCAGCCACAGGCACCATTTACCTTGCAGATGAATTTGAAATGAACCTGCTGCAACTTTCGGCCGATGAAACAACCGTAAGCACTGTTACGCATATCACTGTTCCGGGTGCCATCAGTAATAAGGGAATTGAAGGATTGGCATTCGGGCGGGATACGCTTTATGCGGTAAACCAGCAATCTCCCACAATACTTATAAAATATTCGCTTGCAGCACACGCCGAAACAGGCAGGATCACGTTAAGCTTCGCTCAATACCTGTCGGATATTTTCTTTGACGAAAGCGACCAGTCATTATGGATATGCGACAGCTACCAGCAAAAAATTTTTCATTGTAACCTTAATGGTGATGTCATCGCATCCCAGTCAGTTGAATTTGTTGCAAAGCCGGAGGCGCTTGCTGTTGACCGTGCCGCCAATATTGCATGGGTGGGTTGTGATCAAACAGGAAAACTGTACCGCATTAAACTTACCATATAGGCAAAGTTTTTAAAAATTGTAAAATGGATACTGCCGATGTAAAGAAAGATGCTGTTGCCTTCGATCCGCTGGATATGAATAATTACCGGGTGGAACAATTTAAGAAAATTGAAAAAGCCGGTTTTGAAAAATGGATGGAACGGCTGGGTGGTCCGTTAGCCATTGTGGTATTTATTGTGCTGTATTATTTCACTAAAATTTCATTTCTGGACGATATCAATCCTGCCATACTAAAAACTGCGGGAGCACTGCGGCTCAAGCAGGTGGGGGCCCAAACATTCAGCCAGATCAATTATGCCATGCTGGCCATTTTTGCTGCGGCCATTATTTTATGGATCACCGAAGCCATCCCCAATTATCTTACATCGCTGATTGTGGTGCTGGCCATGGTACTAACGGGTATTACTACCGAAGATGCAGCCTATGCACAACTGGGTCACCCGGTAATGTGGCTGAATATTTTATCGTTTGTACTGGCAAGCATGCTTGTTACCACCAAAGTGGCCAAGCGTTTTGCTTTGTGGTTTGTGATACGTTTTGGAAAAAACGCCACCTGGGTGTTTTTCAGTTTTATTGTAATCAATATTGTACTCTCTGTTTTTATTTCGGCCACCACGGCAAAAGCCACCATTCTGTTACCCATTTTTATGGTGGTGGCGGCCATTTACGGGGCAAGACCGGGCAGCAGGAATAATTTTGGCCGCGATATTGTTTTGCAAAATCTTTTTCAAATAAGTATTGGTGCCAGCGGTTTTATTACCGGTTCGGGGGCTAACCTGCTGGCTGGCTCAATAATAGCGGGAGCGATGGGGCACAAGATATTTGGTTTCCAGGACTGGTTTGTTGCAGCATTCCCGCTTTGTATCATTCTTATTTTACTGGGCTGGTTTGTGGGCACAAAACTGATATTTCCCCTGAAGGAGCGTGAACAGCACCCACAAATTGAGGGCGGTATGGAAAGGCTGCGCAAAGAATATGCCTTGCTGGGTAAGATGACTTTGAATGAATATAAATCCATCGCCATCTTTTTTGCAGTACTGGTATTATGGGCCACCGATAAGCAACACGGCATTTCTCAAACAGCCGTTGCATTTATGGGTGCCGTAGTGGCATTGCTGCCACGCATTGGTGTGGTAAAATGGAATGATGTGGATATTCCCTGGCACCTGATGATATTTTCTGCCGGCGCCTATGCTTTGGGTGCGGGGCTGGATGCCACCGACCTTTTTGCCAGCATTGTAGATGCTATGTTCAGGTACTTCAACATAAGCAAGGAAACACCCTTCTGGGTACTTTACCTGGGTCTCACATTTATAATGCTGTTCAGTTCCATTTTCTTCCAGTCAAAAACAATGCGGGCACTCATTTTTGTGCCAATGGCCATTGGCATTGCGCAAAAATTTGGTTACCCGGTCGCCAGCCTGGCATTTCCTGTTGCATTGCTGATTGAGCATGTGTATGTGCTGCCGTTCAACAGCAAGCCTGCGGCGTTATTGTACACAACCGGGCAATACAGTGTAAGTGATTCGTTCAGGTACGGGTTTACCATGATGGTCATCAGCTGGCTCATGATCATTGTATGGGGCGAAACCATGCTGCGGTTTTTAGGTTATACGGCCAAAGGTGTTTTTTTCTGACAGGAGAAAAACTGTAAACAAACAATACGGGGTTCTTTTAAAAATTAAACATGACAGCCTTTTACTGGATCATATTACTGGTTTCCATTTCGCTGGTCTTTGATTTTTTAAATGGGTTTAACGACAGCGGTAATATGGTGGCCACCATCATTTCATCCCGTTCCATGAGCGGAAGAAAAGCGCTTTTTTTGGCTGCTGTTGCCGATTTCTCGGGGCCTTTTCTGTTTGGGATTGCCGTGGCAAAAACAATTGGCAGCGGCATTGTGATACCACAGTTCATTACCATTGAAGTGCTGGTGGCAGCATTGATAAGTGCCTGTATCTGGAATATCATAACATGGTCATACGGCATACCATCCAGTTCTTCACATGCCCTTATTGGCGGGTTAATTGGTGCCGTGCTCATCTGCGGCGGCATAAAAGCAATTTTGGCAAAAGGCCTCATTAAGATATTGACAGTATTGCTGCTTTCGCCTGTTGTTGGATTGTTTTTTGGATGGCTTACCATGAAGCTTACACAGCGCCTGCTTAAAAGAGCCACACCTAAAGCCAATTATTTTTTTAAACTGGGGCAGGTGCCCACCGCCATTGCACTCGCCTTAAGCCATGGCACCAACGATGCACAAAAAACAATGGGTGTTATCACGCTCGGCCTCATTATAACCGGGTACGAACACGACTTCACAGTTCCGTTATGGGTAATGCTTGTTTGTGCCAGTGCCATCAGCATGGGAACCTTTACGGGTGGCTGGCGTATCATACGCACCATGGGCACAAAATTTTATAAAATAAAACCCATCCACAGTTTCACCTCGCAGCTGGCAGCCTCTGCCGTAATCATCATCTCCTCTTTATTTGGCGGACCGGTAAGCACCACGCAGGTGGTGAGCATGTCAATCATGGGTGTGGGTGCGGGAGAACGGCTCTCAAAAGTAAGATGGATGGTTTTAAAGGAAATTCTTTTATCGTGGGTGCTCACTATTCCGGTAACAGCCGGTATGGCCATACCGGTGTACCTGCTAATTAAATTATTTGTTCATTAAAATAAATTTTATGGGACTGTTTACCAATAACGATAAAGAAGACAGTTTTATCACCCAGCTTAAACTGCAGGCCGAAAAAACAGTGAACAGCCTTGAGTTCCTGGAAAAAAATATGGCTTCAATTACGGCAACCACGGTAAAGGAAAATAAAATACTCATTGACGAGATCATTGAAATTAAAATGGTGCTGATGGATGACCTGCACAATACATTTATCACCCCTATTGACCGGGAAGATATTTACCATATTTCCGTCTCCTTGTTTGGTATGGCAAAATATGCGCACACCACGCTGGAAGAAATGCTTCTGCTGAATGTAAAACCGGATGAATTTATATGGAACATGGTGGAGAAAGTAAAAATGGAAGCCACCGAACTTTTGCACGCCATTGGCCGGCTGATGAAGAACCCCAGGATCGCATACGACCATATTGTAAATGTAACCAAGCTCGAAAGCAAGATTGATAAAATTTACAGGGATGCGGTAAAAGTGTTGTTTGAAAACAAAGACCGGCTTACGAACGACCTGCAAATGGTGTTGCATGTACGGGAAGTTTACAGGCATATATCAAATATGTCAGATAAAGCAGAAGCTGCTGCCGATGCATTGGGTATGGCGGTGATCAAACTGTCGTGAATGACATACTGAATTTTAAATGCTGTTACCGGTAAAACGCCGTGCAGGTAAATTTCGCAGGATTGACTACTTTTGAATCCGTATTAAAAACGAATATGAAAACACTCCTTTCATTTGCATTATTTTGTTCTGTATTTTTTACACAGGCGATAAACGCACAGTCTAAAGTTGCGGTGGTAAGCGTGGATGATATATTTACCGCTATGCCGGATACTTACAAGGCCGATTCTTTACTGGCCGTTTTTCAAAAAGGATTATCAGATGCTTACCAGGACCAGCAGAAAGACCTGAACGATGCTTATGCAAAATTTGTGGCCGACACCCCAAAAATGTCTAAAAGCCTGATTGAGATCAAACGAAAGGATTTGCAGGACCGCATTGCAACACTCTCCTCAAAAGAACAGGAATTCAACAAAGCGCTGGAAACAGAAAAGGAGCGTTTATTAAAACCGGTAAGGGAAAAACTGATGAAGGCCATACAGGAAGTGGCAAAGGAAAATGGCTATACGCATGTGGCTTATAAAGACCAGATGATCGTTTTTCCCCCGGCCGATGATATTACAGACAAGGTAAAAAAGAAACTGGGTATTAAATAAACTAACAGGCAAATAAATGATAACCCGGCAATTGCCGGGTTATTATTTATTTATGTTCCTTGTCTTTTGCTTTCTGGAAGTCGAGCACATTGCCGTTGATGCAGTAACGCAAACCCGTAGGCGGCGGTCCATCTTCAAATACATGTCCTAAATGGCTTTTACAGCGGCCGCACATTACTTCGGTGCGCTGCATGCCATAACTGTTGTCGGGCGCATAAATGATACTGCCTTTAGTAATGGGTTCAAAAAAACTGGGCCAGCCACAACTGCTGTTAAACTTGCCATCACTTTTAAACAATGGGTTGCCACAGGCGCCGCAATAATAAGTGCCGGTGTCAAAACTGTTCCAGTATTTACCGGTAAAGGCCCTTTCGGTACCCTTTTCCCTGGCTATTTCGTACAGTTCCTGTGGTAGTATTTTTTTCCATTCCCCATCCGTCAGGTTTACCTTGCCTGTATCGGTATTGGAATAAACCGGGTTGTTCTTTTTTGATTCGTTCATAACACTGTCTTTAATAGTTTTTGTTTGTTGTGCCTGGCAACTGCAAAGTAATGTAATGGCCAGCACCTGTAATATTGACGATTTCATATTTGTTAGCTTGATGTTTAAAAGCGATTAAATATACGCAGGAATAATATGGGCGGTTTTTCAGCAAATTCAGCTAATTGTTAAAGGATAATTAAAATCCGTACGCTATATTTGCTCACTACACGGCATAACAACTACTATGTTCAATTTAATATTATTTGGCCCTCCCGGCAGCGGCAAAGGCACGCAAAGCGAAAAACTCATTGCAAAGTACGGATTAAAGCATTTAAGCACCGGCGATTTATTAAGAAGCGAAATTGCCAACGAAACCCCGCTTGGGCTGGAAGCCAAAAAAATAATGGACAAAGGTCAGCTGGTGCCCGATGAAGTGGTGATAGGCATGATCAGTTCTGCGCTCGATAATAACCCCAGTGCAAAAGGTTTTTTGTTTGATGGTTTTCCACGCACAGCTGCACAGGCGGAAGCGCTTGACAAGCTGCTGGAATTGAAAAAAACATCCATCGCTGCCATGCTGGCCCTTGAAGTAAGCGAGGAAGAACTGGTAAAGCGACTGCTTAAACGCGGCGAAACCAGCGGCCGCAGCGACGATACCAACGAAACTGTGATACGTGCCCGCATTACCGAATACCGTAACAAAACCACCGTTGTGGCCGATTACTATGCACAGTTTGATAAAGTGGTAAATGTAAAAGGCGAAGGTTCGGTAGATGACATTTTTGCTGCCCTGAGCAAAGAGATAGACGCAAAAATTTAAAACAAACTTACTCCATAAAAAAGCAACAGCAGCTGCCGTTGCTTTTTTATTTTTCGGGATATAATTTAATCTTCCTTACCACTTTTTTCTCCCACAAACCACTGCTCTTTGTTTTTAAACAGCACATTAAAGGTGGTGAGCGAACCATAACAGCGGGTGATGTATTGCTGGATATTTACTTTTTCCTCATCACTTAATTTTTTGTTGCTGTTGATGTTTTGTTCCAGCACCCGAAGCCTGTCACGCAACATCACTATTTTGTGAAAGAAATCCTCGATGGGAATTTCTTTTGGCTTCAGTGTTTTGTCGGCCGATTGCAATACCATCATGCCACCGCTCCATTTATCGCCAAGTGGAACAAGCTCGTTCACATCACTCCATTGCCGCAATATTTTCAGCAGTGAGCGTTCCACCGCACTAACGGTTTCCACCTCGGCAGTTACATTTTCGGGAATGATCTCTTCCAGCTTTTCATCCGTTTTATCAATTTCCTTTATGCCATGGTGAATGAATGAAATGATGTACTGTGCATATTTTACGCCCACAATAACGCCGGGTCCGTATTGCGTGTGCTGCAGGCGTGTGCCCGCACCAAGGGTCATCTGATTTTCTTCCATTAAAAAAATTTGTGCGTAAAGTTATGTGCAGAAGAACAAATGCTATTTTTTGGCAGCATCTTTTTTAAGCAGTTCCAGTTTGTATTTGTAAGAACAGTTTAAGATGTATTGGTTAAAGGCCAGCTCTCCGGCATTGCTTGTAAATTCATAGCTGGGGCGGTAACGCAGCATGAACATGTTCAGCTGCTCACCATCCAATTGCGTGATGCGTTTTACCAGTGTTTTATTGAACCGGTAGCTTACATATTTCTCCTGTTCCTGTTCTTCCAGCCGCAGCTGGAAGTTTTTCATCATTTTATTACGGCGGAAGCGGAACATGCCAATGATCTGGTCCACATCGGCGCCCACCATACCCGAGGATGCATCCATGGATGTTTCGAATGTGGGTTTCTGGTAGTTGAAAATTTTGGCGTAGGTCTCCCTGTTTTCGAGGGAATCCTCACGGTAGCTTTTTGTATGTACAATCACCTCCTTCAATACTTTGAATTTTCCTTTATAGGGCACCTGCAGGGCAATATCAAAATGAGAAGGGTCACTTACATTGTGTACAGGAAATTTTACTGTGGATTTTCCATTGAACATAAATACCAGCGAATCTTTATCCGCCACCGCAATACTGTATTTGCCCAGCGAATCGGTAATGGCAAACTGTCCGGCATTATTAACCACTTTAACTCCCGGAACAAAATTTATGCGTGATGAATCCAGCACGGTACCGCTGATGATGTTTTGGGCCATCAGTACGTTGACGCATAAGCAGCCTGTGAGCATTAATAGAAGTGAACGCAATACTAATAGAATATTTAACAGCGTAATATTACGCCAACAAATTAAAACCGTTTTGAAGAATCTGCTGATTTAACGCTGATTTTGCTTTTGCAGTACCTGTTCTATTACGATGGGAAAATGCACATGCTCCAGCTGGTGTATCTTTTGGGCCAGCGTTTCGGGTGTATCTGCAGCGGTTATATCACAGCTGGCCTGCATAATGGTTTGTCCGTGATCGTACTGTTCATCCACATAGTGTATGGTAATACCGCTTTTTGTTTCCTTGTTGGCGATCACCGCCTCGTGAACAAAATGGCCATACATACCTTTACCGCCATAGGCAGGCAACAAGGCCGGGTGGATATTCACTATTTTTTGGGGATAGGCACTAATCAGGACTGATGGTATTTTCCATAAGAACCCGGCCAGCACAATAAAATCCACCTGGTGTTTTTGTAGTTCGGGCAAATAAGCATCTCCCCTGAAAAATCGTTCCTTCTCAATTAACAGGGTCGGAATATGATGTGATGCCGCGATATGTAAAACCCCGGCCCCGGGTTTATTGCAAACTATCAATCCTACTTTAATGAAAGCATGGCCGGCAAAATGGTCAATGATCCTTTGCGCATTACTGCCCGCCCCGCTGGCAAAAATGGCAATATGAATTGTATGCCCGTGTTTTTTACCACCAAAGCGCCCCAATATTTTAGCTATATATTTTTTAAAAAAACCGAACTGCCCCAGGGGTATACTTACCAGTAAAACGGCCAGCGGCCATAATATGGTAATTAAAAGAATATAAAGAATTATCCAGAGGGCGCCTTTTTCAATACCGGTTAATCCCATCAGCTTCCGGCCAGCATAACCACAAAGGCTGCCTCCAGCAGCAAATGTTACAATGATGAGCACCAGGTTGATGCCATTTACCTGCCAGCGTTGTTGAAGCTTTTGAAACATTTGGCAAATGTGCTGCAAAAATTTGTGAAAGCACTGTTATGCACAGAAAATAATGGCGGCTCAAATATTGTTTACAGATATATGACAAATACTGTAATAAAACTGCCACAAACGGCTGAAACCCACGCCAGACGGGCAAAAAAAAATTTCAACAATGTTGATATATTCTCGGCGTGGTAATGTATTTTTGCGGCTAAATCAGGAAATTTTTCCACATTAGCCCCGAATAACTGTATGAGCTGCTACCGAAATTTCTTTAGGAGAATATTATCTGCCCTTTTCTTTATTGCATTGCTTTCTGTTTCAACCGGTGTTTTTGCACAAGATGGACAGGCTTTGTTTAAAGCAAATTGCGCCAGCTGTCACAAACCAGATAAGGACTTTACCGGCCCGGCATTAAAAGGTGCCAGGGACAGGGAACCCGATAAGGAATGGGCCTATAAATGGGTGAACAATACCACCACCATGGTGGAGACTGACCCTTACGCAAAAGCGCTGAAAGCGAAATATAACAATGTTGTGATGAGCGCTTTTCAGCTGAAGAAAGAAGAAATAAAGGCGATACTGGACTGGGCTGACAGTTATACTGGTGAAAAACCAGCAACACCCGGTGGAGCAACCCAGCCTGCCAGCGACAGTTCCCTCATTTTTGGTATTCTTACCCTGGTTTTAGCGCTGGTTGCATTTATATTACTGCAGGTTAATAGCAACCTCCGCAAATTGTCTGATGAGAAAGACGGTATTCGCCGTTCTGAACCTGTTCCCTTCTATAAAAACAAAGCATATATCATGGCCGCCATACTGGTATTATTTGCAGTAGGTGGTTACTATACAATTAACGGTGCTATTGGTTTGGGCCGCCAGCAGGGTTACCAGCCGGTACAACCCATTTATTATTCTCACAAAGTGCATGCGGGCACCAACCAGATCAGCTGTTTGTATTGCCATGGTGGTGCACAGGACGGCAAACACGCCAACATTCCTTCTGTAAATGTTTGTATGAACTGTCATAAAGGAATCAACAAGTATGAAGGAGAAGATAAACTGGTACGTGAAGATGGTGTGGCTGTTGATGGTACCGCAGAGATCAAAAAATTATACGAATACGCAGGCTGGAACCCGGATACCAAACAATACAATCCTGATAACAATTCCGATGGCATTCCCGATGGTGCAAAGCCAATCGAATGGGTTAAAATTCACAGTCTGCCCGACCATGTTTACTTCGACCACAGCCAGCACGTAAAAGTGGGTAAACAGCAATGTCAGACCTGCCACGGCAATATCCAGGAAATGAACGAGGTTTATCAGTTCAGCACCCTGAGCATGGGCTGGTGTGTGAACTGTCACCGGGAAACCAAGGTCGACTTCAGCAAAGACGGTGGTAACAAATATTATAATACCATTTACCAGAAGTTCTACAATCAAATGGCTGACTCAGTGCTGGACAGGGACGGAAACAAAGTGGCTAACCCGCACAAACTGGACAGTGTAACTGTAGAAAAAGTAGGTGGCACAGAGTGCCAGAGATGTCATTACTAATATAAACTGATTATTGTATAACTGATTGATGGAAGTTGTGGTGCAGCAATCATCCATCAGTACTTTAGCAAATTTGCACATAAGCACATTATGAAAAAATACTGGCAAAGCTTTGGAGAATTGAATCAGACTGAGAATTTCAAACAGTCGGCTCAAAACGAATTTAAAGAAGAGTTGCTGCCGCTGGCAGACCTGGATGATAAGGGTATTTTAGATGCCAAAACTCCCCGCAGGGATTTTTTGAAATATCTCGGTTTTAGCACAGCTGCCGCAGCAGTAGCTGCAAGTTGCGAAATGCCGGTACGTAAATCAGTGCCTTACCTGCAGCGTCCGGATGATATAATTCCAGGTGTGGCTAACTATTATGCCTCTACCTATGTAAATGGCGGAGATGCCATTGCAGTAGTGGTAAAACAGCGTGACGGCCGCCCCATTAAAATAGAAGGTAACGAAGCTTCTTCCATTACAAAGGGTGGTACCAGCGCACAGGCACAGGCAAGCGTGCTGGATCTGTACGATAACACCCGCCTCCGTTATCCCCAGCAAAAAGATGGCAAAGACTTTAAAGAAGTTACCAGCTTTGATGCTTTTGATAAAATGGTGGGAGCTGCCATTACCGGCAAAACAGTGGTACTGCTTACCGGCACTGTTAACTCACCTTCCACACAACAGATCATTACTGAATTTTTAGCAAAATATCCCAACAGCCGCCATGTACAATACGATGCAGTAAGTTACAGCGGTATGTTATTGGCCAACGAAGCCACTTATGGCAAAAGGGCCATTCCCTCTTACCATTTTGATAATGCAAAAGTGATTGTAAGCCTTGGTGCCGATTTTCTGGGTACCTGGCTGAGCCCTGTTGAATTTGCAAAACAATATTCAGTAAACAGGAAGATCACCGGAGAAAAGCCCGAACTGAGCCGTCACTTCCATTTCGAAAGCATGTTGAGCCTTACCGGCAGTAATGCAGATGACCGCTACCTGCACAAACCATCAGAAACAGGTGCTGTTGCGGTGGCTTTATTAAATGCATTAAATGGTACTGCTCCCTCTTTGAAAGATGCCAAACTGAACGAAGGTGTTAAAAAAGCTGCAGAAGCATTAAAGGCTGCGGGTGGTAATGCATTAGTGGTAAGCGGCAGCAATGATGTGAATGTACAGATTGTGGTAAATGCCATCAACGAAGCCATTGGTGCAGTTGGTAAAACCATCAACTGGGCAGTAACATCTAACTACCGCAAAGGTGTGGATGCTGAAATGAACACACTGGTAAACGACATGAACAGCGGCGCAGTAGGTGCTGTGTTGGTTTATGGCGTTAACCCCGCATATTCTTACAGTGATAAAAAGAAATTTGCCGATGGTTTAAATAAAGTGGTGGGTGTTTCTTTTAATGCCACCATGGATGAAACCACTGAGCTTTGCAAATACATCATACCTGCTCATCACTGGCTCGAAAGCTGGGGTGATGCAGAACCCAAATCAGGCTACCTGAGCTTTATCCAGCCTACTATTAACCCGCTGTTTAAAACAAGGGCTTTCCAAACTTCATTATTGAAATGGAGCGGCAGCACAGTTGCTGATTACGAAACTTATTTTAGAACATACTGGACCGAAAAATTAGGCGGTGCAGATAATTATAACAAAGCACTGCAGGATGGTGTTGTTGAACCAGCCACTCCTGCTGCAGGCACTGCAACATTCAGCAATGCAAAACTGGCCGAAGCAACAGCAAAAGCTGCTGCAACTGCAGGTGGTGCAACTGAAGTGGTGCTGTATCAAAAAGTATCTGTTGGTAACGGTAGCCAGGCCAATAACCCATGGCTGCAGGAATTACCCGATCCTGTTAGTAAAGTAACCTGGGACAACTATGTGATGATGGGTACAGAAATGTACAAGGAGCTGTATGGCAAAGATGTTGTTGCCGATAAAGGTGCATCTGATGCATATGAAGTGCACCCGGAAAAACCAGTTGTAAAAGTTACCGTTGGAAAGACTTCACTCGAACTGCCTGTATTACTGATACCCGGTGTTCAAAAAAATACTATTGCTATCGCAGTAGGTTATGGCCGCGAAAGCAGCAATCCTGAAAAAACAGCCGAGCTGATCGGACGTTCTGCAGCAGGAGCCGGTAAAAATGCTTATGGCCTGGTAGCTTTTGATGGTACTACCAATATTTACAGTGCAACCGCCACGGTTGAAAAAACAGATAAAACCTACCCGCTGGCGCAAACACAGGTACACGGTTCTAACGAAGGCCGCCCTGTAATCTATGAAACAACGCTGGCCAGCTTCACTGCAAATCCCGAAGCTGTTTTAGAAGAAATAACTGAGGAAAAATTAAATACAACCGCCAACGGCGCGACCGATTTCAGAAAAGATGCCACCATTTACCCCGATAACATGGACGAAAAGCCAGGTATCAAATGGGGTATGAGCATTGACCTGAACACCTGTACCGGTTGTTCTGCCTGCGTGGTGGCCTGTACTGCCGAAAACAACGTAAGTGTTGTTGGTAAGATACAGGTGCAGCGTGCGCATGAAATGCACTGGCTGCGTATCGACCGTTATTTCACCGGCGACCTGCACAACCCTGATGTGGTGTTCCAACCCATGATGTGCCAGCATTGCGACAACGCTCCTTGCGAAAACGTTTGTCCAGTAGCTGCCACCAACCACAGCAGCGAAGGTTTGAACCAGATGACTTATAACCGTTGTATCGGTACAAGGTATTGTGCCAACAACTGTCCGTATAAAGTACGCCGCTTTAACTGGCTGGATTATACAGGAGCTGACAGCTTCCCTGATAACCAGCAACCACTGATCGGTTCTTATATGAACGAATCGGTACTGCAGATGAACGAAGACCTTACACGTATGGTGCTGAACCCCGATGTAACCGTACGTTCACGCGGTGTGATTGAAAAATGTTCTTTCTGCGTGCAGCGCCTGCAGGAAAACAAACTGAATGCGAAAAAAGCACAGGATCCTTCACTGGTGCGGAATGTAAAAACTGCCTGTATGCAGGCTTGCCCAACAAACGCCATCAGCTTTGGTAATGTGAACGATAAAGAGAGTGATGTTTACAAAATCCGCAACGTAGAGCAAAAACACCGCAGTTTCTATGTAATGGAGCAACTGCACGTGCTGCCCAACGTAAGCTACCTGGCAAAAGTGAGAAATACAGACAGGAAACTGGGCGGAGAGGAAGGAGTAAAAGAAGAAGGCAAGAAAGAAGAAAAAGCAAACGCATAAAAAGTAAACTTTAAAATCAAAACCAAAAAGGGAGAAGAAGAAAATTGATTTTTTGACTTTTCACTTTTGACTTTACGAGATATGTCATTACTAAAGTACGAATCGCAATTAAGGGAACCACTGGTAGATGGCGATAAAAACTATCACCAGGTAACAGAAGATATTGTACGTCCCATCGAGGCCAAACCAAGCCGCCTTTGGTATATTGGTTTTTATATCAGCGTTTGTTTGCTGTTATTCGGTGTGTACAGTGTTTACCGTGAGGTTACCTACGGTATTGGTCAGTGGAACCTTAACAAAACCATCGGATGGGGCTGGGATATCACCAACTTCGTATGGTGGGTGGGTATCGGTCACGCCGGAACGCTGATCTCTGCGATCCTGTTGTTGTTCCGCCAGGGATGGAGAACAGGTGTGAACCGTGCTGCTGAAGCGATGACCATTTTTGCGGTAATGTGCGCCGGCCAGTTCCCGATCTGGCACATGGGCCGTGTATGGATGGCATTCTTTGTACTTCCTTATCCAAACACCCGCGGTCCTTTATGGGTGAACTTTAACTCACCACTGCTGTGGGACGTGTTTGCGATTTCTACTTACTTCACCGTTTCATTACTGTTCTGGTATTCTGGTCTGATTCCCGACCTGGCAACTGTAAGGGACAGGGCTAAAACAAAACTCCGTAAATTATTATATGGTGTGGCTTCTTTTGGATGGACCGGAAGCACCAAACACTGGCAGCGTCACGAATCACTGTCGCTGGTACTGGCAGGTTTAAGTACGCCGCTGGTACTGTCTGTACACACCATCGTATCTTTTGACTTTGCCACTTCAGTTGTTCCCGGCTGGCATACCACCATCTTCCCGCCTTACTTCGTTGCGGGTGCCATCTTCTCCGGTTTTGCCATGGTGCAAACACTGATGATCGTGGTGCGCAAAGTGTTTAACATGCAGGATTATATCACTCTGGGCCATATTGAAGCCATGAACAAAGTAATTGTGCTTACCGGCAGTATCGTTGGTTGCGCCTACTTAACCGAATTGTTCATTGCATGGTACGGCCAGAACCCATATGAATTACATGCGTTTTTCCAAAACAGGGGTAACCTGTTCAGCCCATATGGCTGGAGCTATTACCTGATGATGTTCTGTAACGTGGTATCACCGCAATTGTTCTGGAGCCGCAAACTGCGCAGAAACATCACAGTAACCTTCTTCATGAGCATTATCGTGAACATTGGTATGTGGTTCGAGCGTTTTGTGATCATCGTTACTTCCACTTACCGCGACTTCTTACCATCAAGCTGGAGTACTTACTACAGTCCCACCATTTGGGAAATTGGTTTCTATCTCGGTACTTTCGGATTGTTCTTTACCTGCTTCTTCCTGTTTGCAAAATACTTCCCGGTTATTGCCATTGCAGAGATCAAGCATGTGCTGAAAACAACCGGTGAAAACTATAAAGCAAAAATGACCGAGCAGGAAAAAGCAGATTCAGAGAAGTTTTATATTGAAGAAGTGGCACACGCCCATTAATTGACAAAAAATATTCAAACTATTTAAATAAATAAAATGGCCGGAGGAATTAAAAAATTTGTTGTAGCCTGTTTTGATGATGAGAAAACACTGTTTCCAGCAGTAAAGAATGTGCGCAAGGCAGGATATAAGATCCATGATGTATATACTCCTTTTCCTGTTCATGGTCTTGATCATGCAATGGGTTTAAGGGAAACCAGCCTGCATACAGCGGGTTTTATATATGCCATTACTGGTACCACCACAGCGCTGACCTTCATGAGCTGGGTGTTTACAAAAGACTGGCCTTTGAACATTGGCGGTAAACCGCATTTCGCCATTCCCGCATGGATTCCCATTACGTTTGAGCTGACTGTACTGTTTTCGGCCGTGGGTATGGTGCTTACATTCTGCTACCTGTGTAACCTGGCGCCATTCGTAAAGAAACACCATTTTCACCCAAGGGCTACAGACGACCTGTTTGTAATGGCCATTGAATGCACTGACAAAACAAATGATGCAGAAGTGGAAGGTTTTTTGAAAAGTGCCGGTGCCGTGGAAACAAAAATTGAAAGTGCAGAAACCGGCTGGTGGATTGGCCGTTACGATAAAGAACAAAAATTGTACAAAGAGGAAAAAGGCTATTAATAATTGAATTGATAATCGTTTAACCGATAACTGATTGATGAAAAAGACAGTAATAATATCAGCACTTATTCTTGCAGCAGCAGTTGCTGTGGTAAGTTGCGACAGCAAGCGTGAGCCAGGCAAAATTTATATGCCTGATATGGCATACAGCCGGGCTTATGAAACCTATGCATTGCGTGACTCGAGTATTTTTACAACCGACCCTGCCCAAGCAGGCCACAAAATATTTTACAACAGCCTTCCTGTAAAAGGTACTTTCAGGAGGGGTGAATTACCGGAATATACTGTGCCTAACGACAGTAACGGTCTCATCAACCTCAGCGCACTGGTTAAAAACCCATTGCCTGCCTTAAGTACAGAAGACAGCCTGGAAGCATCCCGCTTATTCAACATCAACTGTGCGGTTTGTCATGGTGCCAAGGCCGAAGCAAATGGCCCGGTTGCTGCAAAAATTGGTGGTGTAAAAAGTATCATTGCCGCTGCAACAGGTACTGCCACCACACCAGGGTTCAGCGACGGAAGGATATTCCATGTAATGACCTATGGCCAGAATAATATGGGAAGCTATGCTTCGCAGTTAACAAGGAAACAACGCTGGATGATTGTACATTATATCCGGTCATTACAGCCTAAAACAGAAGCGACGGCCGCACCCGCAGCAACAGCTGCAACCCCGGCAAAAGCAGACAGCGCAACAGCAAAAAAATAATAAAACTATTAACGCAAAATAAAGTTTAGATGAATCACCAATTTGAATTACCGGGCAGTTATAAAAAGTGGACGTATGGCCTGATCATAGCCGGTGCAGTAGCGTTGCTGTACGGATTTATTTTTCTGCATCCTTTTGAAGCGCCAGCGCATCATGCCGCAGGTGCAGAAGGACATGCAGATGTAAGCAGCACCCGCTTTTGGGCAGTGTTATTACAGAACAGCGTTTTCTGGCTGCTGGTGGTAAATGCCAGTATGTTCTTTATTTGCGTTACAACAATGGCCATGGGCGGCTGGCAGGTTGCACTGCGCCGTGTTCCTGAAGCCATTTCAAGCGTGGTTCCTATTTTAGGCGTAATACATTTTGCAGTATTGCTGGCACTGGTATTCGGCCACAGAACAGATATTTATCACTGGCTGGATAAAGATGCCGTTGCTGCCGATCATATCCTGAATGGTAAAAAAGGTTTTTTGAACCCCACTTTTTTCCTTGTATGGTCCGGACTCACCATTTTCCTGTGGTGGCTGCTGGGTAAAAAAATGAGGAGCCTGAGCTTACAGAGCGATGAGAACGGACACATGGATTATGAAACCGGGAAAAAATGGATATGGACCAATACGGTATATGCTTCACTGTTTTCTGTGGTGTTTACTTTAACCGTTGCTTCCACTATTCCCTGGTTATGGTTAATGAGCATTGATGCACACTGGTACAGCACCATGTACAGCTGGTATACTTTTGCAAGCACATTTGTATCAGGTATGTCCCTGATCGCTTTATTTGTTGTTTATCTTAAAAATAAAGGTCAGCTGGAATATGTAACAGAAGAACACCTGCACGACATTGGTAAATTCATGTTTGCATTCTCTATCTTCTGGACTTACCTGTGGTTCTCTCAATACATGCTGATCTGGTACAGTAACCAGCCGGAAGAAACCAAATATTTTGTTGAACGTATCGGTACGGCAAAACAATCGGGTCCCTACCACGGTATTTTCTTCCTGAACCTCATCCTGAACTTTATCTGCCCGCTGCTGATATTGATGAAGCGTGGCACTAAAAGAAACTGGACCCTGCTTTCCGTTATGGCGGTACTGATCATTTTCGGTCACTGGATTGATTTATACCAGATGGTAATGCCTGGAACACTGCACGGCGAAGCACATATGTCGTTTTTTGAATTTGGTGTGCCTTGCCTCTTTATCGGTTTAATCATGTGGGGCGCAGGCAAATACCTGAGCAGCCATTCATTGCTGGCAAAAAATCATCCTTTCCTGAAAGAAAGTATGATTCACCATACATAAAAAAGAGCGGAGTGGCGCTGTTGCCGGACACAACAGTAGCCTGTGGATACACGACGTAGCTTGGAAACTAGAATACATTACTGAAAATAACTTTGAATCATGAAGGAGTTTTTATTGGTTGCTTTGGGCGCTTTGGTTTTTGTTGTCATATTCCAGATAGCAAAAGCGAGCGAATATGTTAGCGTTTTAAAAGGAGAGGAAAAAACACGCAGGCAGAATAATAAGATCAACGCATTCTTATTACTCACCTTCCTCGTTGCGGGGCTTATTGGTGTATGGTACTGTAATGATCTGTACCTCCCCAAAACACTGATCCCGCAGGGTTCTGCTTCTGTTGAAGGCGAAACCTACGACACCATGTTTGCCATTACAGTGGCGGTTACAGGCCTGGTGTTCTTCATTACACAAATTGCACTGTTCTGGTTTGCTTATAAATACCAGGAAAGCGATAACCGCAAAGCATATTATTTTGCACACAGTACAAAGCTGGAGCTGATATGGACCACTATTCCCGCAATTACCCTTTGTGTTCTGGTGGCTTTTGGTTTGCGTTCATGGTTCAAGGTAACCGGCGATGCACCTAAAGATGCATTGGTTGTTGAAGTAACCGGTCACCAGTTTGGATGGGAATTCAGGTACCCGGGAGCTGACAATGTACTTGGACAGAAAAACTTTAAACTTACCAAAGGTTCTAACAGCCTGGGTGTTGATTTTAACGACCCTGCGAGCCTTGATGATATACATGTTTCCGGAACCCTGCATATTCCTGTAGGCAAGCCCATTAAAATGGTGATCAATGCACAGGATGTGATTCATGATGTGGGTTTGCCACACTTCCGTTTAAAAATGGACGCGGTGCCGGGTATCCCAACCACACAATGGTTTACTCCCAAATACACTACGGCCGAGATGAAGGAAAAGACCCACAATCCCGACTTCACTTACGAAATTGCCTGCGACCAGATGTGCGGCAGGGGACACTTCTCCATGCGGGGTGTGATCATTGTTGAAACTGAAGCAGAATACAAAGCATGGCTGGCGCAGCAAAAGCCAGAATACTTTACTGTTTACCCTGATAAAGCGCCTAAAGCAGATACAGCAGTTAAAGCCACCACAGCTGTGGCAGCAGTAATGGAAAAAAAATAATTTTAAAAAGGACTGAAAAAACTATAACACGATTATGAGCAGTGCAGCCACATTACATGATGTACACGCCCACACAGGTCACGATGCACATCACGAACATCACCACCACGAAACGTTTATCACCAAATACGTTTTCAGCCAGGACCACAAGATGATTGCCAAACAGTTTTTGGTAACAGGTATCATCTGGGCCTTTATTGGTGGTTTGTTTTCAGTAATATTCCGCTTCCAGTTAGGATATCCTGATACCACATTCCCCTTCCTGGAAGATTTCCTGGGCCATTGGGCCAAAGGCGGCAAGTTGCAACCCGAATTTTACTATGCGCTGGTTACCATGCACGGAACCATCCTGGTGTTCTTTGTATTAACAGCCGGTTTGAGCGGTACTTTCGCCAACTTTCTTATTCCATTACAAATTGGTGCAAGGGATATGGCCTCGCCAATGCTGAATATGCTGAGCTACTGGTTCTTCTTCCTTGCATCTGTTGTAATGTTCTCTTCTTTATTTGTACAAACAGGCCCTGCAAGCGGTGGCTGGACTATCTATCCCCCGCTGAGCGCACTGGGTGAAGCATCGGAAGGAAGTAAAATTGGTATGGATCTGTGGCTGGTGGGTATGGCCTTATTTATTGTAAGTTCATTACTGGGCGGTTTGAACTATATCAGTACAATTTTGAACCTACGTACAAAAGGTATGAGCATGACAAGGCTGCCACTTACGGTATGGGCCCTGTTCTTTACCGCTGTACTCGGTGTACTGAGTTTCCCTGTATTATTATCTGGTGCTATCCTGCTGCTGTTTGACCGTAACCTGGGTACCAGCTTCTATTTAAGTGATATTGTTATTGGTGGTAAAATTTTACCAAACGAAGGTGGTAGCGCCATCCTGTTCCAGCACCTGTTCTGGTTCCTGGGTCACCCCGAAGTATACATCATCCTGCTGCCTGCCATGGGTATGGCTTCAGAAATCATAGCCGTTAACAGCCGCAAACCAATCTTTGGTTATATGGCCATGGTGGGTTCTTTGTTCGCTATTGCGATACTGGCCTTCCTGGTTTGGGCGCACCATATGTTTGTAACGGGTCTTAATCCGTTCCTGGGTTCAGTATTCGTTCTATTAACCTTATTGATCGCTGAGCCGTCGGCTATTAAAGTGTTTAACTGGCTTACCACTTTATGGAGGGGCAATATCCGCTTTACACCGGGTATGCTGTTCGCCATTGGTTTTGTAAGCTTATTCATCAGTGGTGGTTTAACAGGTATCTTCCTGGGTAACTCTGCACTGGATCTGCACCTGCACGATACTTATTTTGTAATTGCACACTTCCATATTGTAATGGGTGTGGCAAGTATGTTTGGTATGTTTGCCGGTGTATATCACTGGTTCCCCAAAATGTTTGGCCGCTATTTAAATACAACAATGGCCTATATCCACTTCTGGGTAACCATCATTGGCGCTTACCTTATTTTCTGGCCGATGCACTACGAAGGTTTGGCCGGTATGCCGCGCCGTTACTATGATTACTCTAGCTGGGAATCATTCAAGCAATTTGGCGGACTGAACGAGTTCATCAGTTTTGTTGCGGCTGTGGTGTTCCTGGTACAGCTGCTGTTTGTGTTCAACTTCTTCTACAGCATGTTCAAAGGAAGAAAAGTTACCACGCAAAACCCATGGGGTGCCAATACACTGGAATGGACAACACCTATCAATCCAGGCCATGGTAACTGGCCCGGCGAAATACCAGAAGTATACCGCGGTGCTTATGATTATGCTAAAGATGGCAAAGAATTCATTCCGCAAACAACTCCGGTTGGTGCAGATGAATCACACCACTAAGCTGGTGTACGGATAGTAATTGTGAAGAGTGCAATAAAGGATTTAAAATAAAGATTTTTGAAAACCGCTGAACAAGATACGATTACTGCAGGTACTGCTCAGTCAGGACTGGCAGCCAAAGTGAAGGATTATTTCCAGTTAATAAAATTCACTTTGAGTTTTATGGTGGTGTTCAGCACAGTGGTAAGTTTTTTAATTGCTCCCAACGAAAAGAATTTCTCGAGGGAGAAATATATATCAGTTCTTTTACTTTTTGCAGGAGGGATGCTTGTTACGGGAGCAGCCAACGCTATTAACCAGGTGCTGGAGAAAAATTCAGACGCACTGATGAAGCGTACAGCCAAACGCCCGGTGGCAAGCGGCCGCATGAGCGAAAATGAAGCGGTGGCATTTGCTGTTATTGCCGGTTTGGGCGGTACGGCAATTATGTGGTACTGCTTTAATTTCCAGAGCGCCCTTATCAGCCTGTTCAGTCTTTTTTTATATGGGTTTATTTACACGCCTTTAAAAAAAGTGAATTCAATTTCAGTGCTGGTAGGCGGTGTGCCCGGTGCCTTACCCTGTTTAATTGGATGGGTGGCGGCTTATGGAGCAACAGATGTGGAATGGACAGGTGGCTGGATATTATTTGGCATCCAGTTTCTTTGGCAGTTCCCGCATTTTTGGGCTATTGCCTGGCTGGCACACAAGGATTATACCACGGCAGGATTTAAATTACTGCCCGGTGATAAAGGCCCGGAAAGATTTACCGCCATCCAGAGCATCATGTACAGTGCTTTGATGATACCCGTTGGTGTATTGCCTTTTTATTATGGCATTTGTGGCAGCACCAGTATGTGGATATTGCTGGGCTGTAACCTGTGGATGGTTTATGCAAGTGTGATGCTGCTGGTGAAGATGAATGCAAAAAGTGCACGTACAGTAATGTTCAGTTCTTATTTCTACCTGATGATTGTGCTGCTGAGCCTTTTTGCAGACAGGGCAATTGGCTGATAAGAAATAATGAAGTTGCAGTGTACCCACAGGGCCCTGCGGGCGACGACACCGCAGCTGAAGAATGTATAAATGTTTGTAACAAAAAAATAAAGCTGCCTCAGGCAGACCCGAGGTATGAGTACCGTGGTAATGGAACAACGAAAAAAAATTCATCCACACAAATTCACGCTGTGGATTGGGATAGCAGGGATGCTGATGATGTTTGCCGGTTTTACCAGCGCATACATTATTAAGCGCAACCAGGCCAAATGGGTGAGTTTTGAAATGCCGGTGGTTTTTTGGATCAGTACTGTGGCCATTGTATTAAGCAGTATTACCCTTTATCTTGCCGGACGCTCTTTTAAACAAAGGCAGATGCAGCAGTACCGCAGTTTTATTACGGCCACACTCATTTTGGGTGTGCTGTTTATCATACTGCAGGTAATAGGCTTTAAGCAATTGTGGAATGCGGGCATCACACTCACAGGTAATGTTTCCTATTCATTCCTTTATGTGATTGTGCTTGCACATGCGCTGCACGTTGCCGGAGGTGTAATAGCATTGATAGTACTTTTTGCCAAAGCATTAAGGTCAAAGGTAAAAAGTTATAACAGTGTGCCCGTGGAAGTGGTGAGCACTTACTGGCATTTTGTAGATGCACTTTGGATCTACCTGCTGGTTTTTTTAATAATGATTCGATAGTAACAACATAAAACAGGAACTAGTTTTTAAAATTTAGAATTTACAGAGACTTATGTCAACAACTGCAATACCAACAAATACCAAGTGGTGGAACGGCGGCAGAAGCCCTTTCAACATCAGCTATGGTAAAGTAATGATGTGGTACTTTTTGATGAGTGACGCTTTCACTTTTGGCGCATTTTTGATCAGCTATGGTACCATCCGTTTTAGTGTGAACCACTGGGCCGATCCCAACCAGGTGTTTGACAGTGCGCCGTTCATTCATGGTGGAGCGCCCCTGTTCTTTGTGAGTATCATGACCTTCATCCTCATCATCAGTTCTGTTACCATGGTAATGGCCGTGCATAAAGGTCATTTGATGGACAGGAAAGGTGTTGAAAAATATATGTTGTGGACGATCCTGGGTGGTTTGGCGTTCTTAAGCTGCCAGGCCTGGGAATGGACGCACTTGTTAACCGGCGAACATTTTGTATTGGCTAAAAGCGGTGCATTGGAAGCCTGGAACACTTCTGTAATTCATAACCCATGGGGTACACACGTAGAAGGAACTGCATTGACTGATGCACTTGCCAAAACACCGCACAGGATTTTGGAATCAATGGTATTGTCGCATGATCATGCTGCCACTGCTGCTTCATTAAAAGGACTTCCCACCGCAGAACTTACAGCCAAAGTAAACGAAATGGTGGCTGCGGGTCATTTGCATGTAACCAACCCCGGTCCCATTGCATTTGGCGGTTACTTCTTTGGTATCACCGGTTTCCACGGTTTCCACGTATTCAGCGGTGTGGTGATCAATATTGTTATGTATATCAAAACCAAACTGGGTCATTTTGACCAGCGCGGGCATTATGAAATGATAGAAAAAGCAGGTTTGTACTGGCACTTTGTAGACCTGGTTTGGGTATTTGTATTCCTGTGTTTCTATTTGATCTAACCGTAAAAACAGACATTAACTCTTTTAAACGAACATATGAGCGAACATCATTCAACACTGGCATCTCCGGAAATTACTTACGCAGCGCCGCATAAAGACGATGCAGTAAAAAGGTTTATGAAAGTAACCTGGGTGCTTTCAATCATCACCATTATTGAACTGGCCCTGGGTTTGGGTTTGGCCAAACACTGGTATGGCGATCCTGAAACAAGCCATGGAACCATATTATTTGTAAAAGGTGCCATCTGTATCTTATCACTGGCAAAAGCATATTATATCGTTTCTGTGTTCATGCACCTGGGCGATGAGATCAGGAATTTTATCATGACCATTGTAGTGCCTTTGTGTTTATTCATCTGGTTCATTCTTGCATTTTTGTGGGATGGTACCAGCTGGAGAAACTTAAGGAATACAAACGCCGGAAGCCGCAAGGCTCCAACAGAACAGGTACATAAACCTGCTGCCGTTGAGAAAGGCGCTAAAGACTAATTTATTTTAAAAGCATATAAAAAAACGTCCTGAATTTTTCGGGACGTTTTTTTATTTATACATCACCGTTGCTGACGTACCTTTGCAATCACTTCAACAGAACAGCAACACATGAATCAAAAAGCCATACTTGCTTTGATGCTGGCGATATTATTGCCGGTGACAGGTTACCTGCTGGTAAAGCATTACAGCAAGGAGGCCGTGGTAATGCCGCGTAAATATTTTATACCCGACAGCGTGGTGGTACGGGAGCAAAATGGAAAAAAAATAAGCGATACTGTATGGCATAAGGTAAGGAATATACAGTTCACCAACCAGCTGGGCAATAAAGTTGATTTGGACAGTTTGCACGGCCGTATCATTGTAATGGATTTCTTTTTTACCCGCTGCCCTTCAATATGCCCCGGGCTTGCACGCAGCATGAAGCGCCTGCAGGATTCATTTACCAAGAACGATACCATTGTGCAGTTCATTTCTGTAAGCATAGATCCCGAACACGACTCGGTGCAGCAGTTGCGGAAGTTTGCCGACCGGTTTAATGTCAACCACGATACCTGGTGGATGGTAACCGGCGATAAAAAAGACATCTATGATTTTGCGCTGAATGAGATAAGGGCGAATGTGGCCGATCCGGGCGTTGATACCGCGTTCATTCATACCGAAAATTTCTTTTTACTGGACAGCAATCGCATCGTACGTGGTTATTATAACGGGTTTGATACTACGGCCATGACAAGACTGGTAAGAGATATTCCATTGCTGATGCTTGAAAAAGATAAAAAAGCACCCTCTGTGTTCAGGAGCTTTATACCCATATTACCCATTATTTTTATTGCCATTGGCATTGTATTCATAGTAACAATCATTCTCAATAACCGAATAAAAAACCAAGTCTGACATGTTGCAGCCTTCTCTACAAAAAAACGACAGCAAAGCGAAAATTTTAATCTGGACCGTATCAATCATTGTATTTGCCGCAGTAGTGGTGTTAAGCCGTGTAAAGCTCAATGCAGACCTTGGCTTTAACGTACACCTTTTTGCATTGATAAATGCTGTGATTAATTCTGTTGTAGCGGTTTTATTGCTTGCAGGTTTGTTTACAGCAAAGCAGCGCAATTACCAGCTGCATAAAAAAATAATGCTTTTTGCCATTGTGCTTTCGGTATTATTTCTTGTGTCGTATATCTGTCATCATTTATTTGCAGGTGAAACAAAGTTTGGCGATGTAAACGGAGACGGGGTGTTGAGCACAGAAGAAACCGCAAAAGCCGGCGGTTTGCGCATGGTTTACTTCTTTATTTTATTCACGCATATTCCGCTGGCAGGAATCATCCTTCCCTTTATTTTATTTACCGCTTACCGTGCACTGATCGGGGAATATGAACAACACAAACGCTTAACACGCATAACATGGCCGGTGTGGTTCTATGTAGCGGTTACGGGTGTAATTGTGTACCTGATGATCTGCCCCTATTACAAATAGGTATCAGTAAGTAAAAGCATCGCTGGCAGGCAAAGGAGTAAGCTCCCAGCTGCCTTCTTCAATTTCTGCTTCCAGTTCTGCATAATCCCAGCCGCAGTAACCGATGAATATTTTTATATCATCTTCTTTAAGCGAATAATTATTAATGGCATTCACGGCCTGTTCAAAATTGCCGCCGGAAAAAATAGTGTCACAAATATTCACTCCTCCCTTAATAATATCCGGCCGGCGGTGAATAAAGAATACATGTTGCTTATCAACAGGCCCGCCATCATATAAATTAAACGGCCGTATATGGCTGAATTCCTGCAATGCATTCAGCGGCCGTTCAAATACTTTGTCAATAACAAAACCGATGGAACCCCTTGCATTGTGCTCAGTGATAAAAATAGTCACATCTTCAAACACAGAGTTGTTTAATGCTGCGGTGCTTTTTATGATATTGCCGGGCTGAATGTTCATGGTATAAAGTTAGCCCGTTTTTCATACAGACATTTTCAAAAAAAATCCGCCTGTGAAAACAGGCGGGGTAAACTAAAACGCACAAGAAACACAATCAGTTTCCTCCGGCACCCACTCTTTGCTGTTCTTCTTCGGTGGCTGAAGCTTTACGCCTTTGCTGGCCCTGCTGTTTGCCAAAACGGTAGGTGAAGTTGATGCCGTATTGCCGGTTGTCCCAGCGGTTGCGTATGGAAATATCGATATTGCCATACTTGGTGAGCCCGCGGTAATACTGCCAGTTGAAGGGATCACGTGCACTCAGGCGCAAACTTGCTTTTCCTTTGAGTAAATTATTTTTAGCAATGCCAAAATTGATCTGGCCCATCGGGTAGTTCAGCGACAGCTGCTGTACATTTTTATAATTGTACCATCCGCTCAGTTCACCGGTCCAGCCCTTACCAATAGTAAAGCTGTTGTTTACATTAATGCTGAACGAAGTATAGGCAAGGTCTAAATCAACAACATTTGATTTATTGTTTTGTACTGCGATATAAGTGCCTTGGTAATGGTTGCGGTACAGGTTGCCATACAGGTTGGTGTTCCACCAACTGGCAATTTTTACAGGGGCACTTATTGCCAAACCGGTATTGGTAAAGCGTGCAATATTATCAATGGTCAAAAAGCTGATAATCTCGTTATTGCTGCCCTTGGTTTGCTTGATGATCTGCGATATCACATCGGTGGTAACGGTATAATTCAGCGTGGTGCTTAATTTATTGTTGTATGTATGTTTCAATTCATAATTATAAGAGAACTGCGGTGTTAAATAAGGATTACCCTGCCTGTAACTCAGCGAATCTAAAAAGAACGTAAAGGGGTTCAGGTCCTGGTAATTGGGACGCTGCAGCCTGCGGCTGGCTGATACCGTAAACATGTTCTTTGCATCAGCGGTATAACTTACAAATGCCGAAGGGAAGAAGCTTACATAACTGCGTTTTACAGTTGAATTGTTTGACACCTGGTAACCTTTTGTATTCGTGTTTTCCATACGCAGGCCCGTTTGTATATTCCACTTTTTGATCTCTTTGCCCGCATTTATATAAGCCGCATTAATGTTCTCATCATAAATAAAATGATTATTACGGCTGTCGGGTATCCAGTTGCTGCCCGATTTACGCAAATAATCCACCAGGTTGTCTGACTTTACATAACTCGACTTTATACCCGCTTCAAATTTTACAGCACCCTTCAGTGTTTTTACAAAATCTGATTTGAGTGAATAAATATTGATGGAAGAAGGCAGGTGACCTTTTAAAAACATGGAGTCTGCAGTGGGGTTGTAATTGCCGTCAAAGAAACCGGTACGCAATAACTGATCGGATACATTTTCGTAATGCGCATAATCCAAATCAGCTGTAAGCTCAGTACCCGCACTGTCAAATGTATGTTTGTAATTGAAATTGGTGCTGAAGTTTTTCCAGCTGAGATCATTGGTGGTTTGCGATTCCAGTCTTGAAAAAGCGTTGCCGTTTAAATTAGAAAATGTGGTGCTGGTATTAGGCGTGGGATGACCCGAGAACAGGAACCCGTTGAGTACAATACCATAGTTGTTTTTTTTATTGGGCGAATAATCAAGGCCCAGCTTGGCTGTATAGTTATTGTTGCGGAAACGGAAGTTGGTATTCACTTTGTTCAAACTGTCTATCTGCTTACCGCTTTCATCATAATAACGGCTGGTAATATCAAGCAATCCTCTTCCTTCGCGGTTGTTATATACAAGGTTACTGAAAAAATTTACTGCATTTTTTTTATAATTATAGTTTACAGAAACAGTGGGTTTCCACAGCAATTCCTCCTTACCGTTATCGCGGTACAGGCTGCTGATAGTACCCAGTGAAATGCTGCCGTTGGAACCCCTGGTCTTGCTTTTTTTGGTTTTAATATTGATCATGCCGGAATTACCTGCCGCATCATATTTTGCAGAAGGGTTGGTCATGATCTCTATCTGGTCGAGCGCAGAAGCCGGCAGGTTGCGCAATACATTGGCCAGGTCGGCACCGGATAAATAAGTGGGCTTTCCATCCATCATAATGATAACGCCCTGCTTGCCCTTAAGACTGATGTTGCCATCATTGTCTACACTCACACCCGGTGATTTTTCCAGCACTTCCAGTGCTGTGGCACCGGCATTGCTGGGCGATGCTTCTACGTTTACCACGGTACGGTCGGGTTTTTGCTCAATAAATTGTTTTTGAGAAATCACGGTTACACCTTCCAGTGCTTTGGCCTGTGCCTGCAGTTCCATTACAGTAACTTTTACAGATGGATTTGCAGCTGTTATTTCAACCGCATCGCTGGTTTTTTTTGTAAGCCCTGTGGCAGCAGCACTTACCAGGTATTTGCCTTCTGCGATTTTTTCAAAATTGTAATTCCCTTCTTTGTCGGTAATGGCTGTTTTTACCAGGACCCTGGTGGTTGCATTCAATAACTGGATGGTGGCAGATTCAACCGGTTTCTTTTCGGGGTTGATAACAGTACCGGATATAGTACCGGTTTTTGTTTGTGCAAATGTCACTGCAGTTAACAGCAGTGCCGCACAAAGCAGCAGCTTTGTTTTCATGATCAATAGTTTTGCTATACTTTAATTAATGGCTGCTCAAAAATCTACTAATAGCTTCGTACGGAAAACTTAAAAATGGATAAAGGGTAAATAAAATGTATGACAGGGGGCGAATGCTGTATCAATCGTTTTAGTAAAAATATTATAAGCCCAATTCTTCAGCCGGATTCCAGAAACGTTTTTTAAAATCAACCACGGTGTCGTTTTTTACTTCCACGCCGTCTTTCTTTAATAATTCTTCCATTAAAGTGGGCGTGCCAAAATGATGTTTGCCGCTGAGGATGCCCAGCCGGTTCACCACGCGCTGTGCAGGAACTTTAGGTTTGGCTGTGCCCGCTGCATTCATGGCCCAGCCCACCATGCGTGCGCTTAATTTTGTGCCCAGGTAACTGGCAATAGCGCCATAACTGGTAACACGGCCCTTGGGAATTTGCCGCACCACTTCATATACATCCTGGAAAAAACTGAATTCTTTAACGGTGCTGCGGGGTTTTTCTTCAGCAGTTTTTTTAAGCGCTTTCTTTTTTACAGAAGCTTTGGCTGTTTTTTTCATTGAAGAAAAGATACATCAATTTACTTATTCTTTAAAACCCCCTGCTTTGGAAAGATTTTGTGCAGCCAGTAATTTGCCACGTTGCGGTTCGGGCACATTTTGATAATTGTACGGACAGTGTTTGCACCCATTACCGCAGCAAAATCCTTTTTGCAAATGATATTTTTCAGTGAGCACTATAAAACCCTGCTCATTAAAATAGTAATCTTGTCCCTCAACCAGGTTCTTCATTTTTAAGTTCCTCCTGTAACTGGTCATCAATATTTTTAATAACAGCGGGCAGTGTAAATTTCAGGTAATGTATTTTACTGCTTTGTGCAATATCCAGGCTTTCGTAATAGGTTTTTAATTTCAGCTCTTCCTTGATACCGGCATTGCTGTATACATCATCATAATCTTCAACAATGCTGAGCCCGTAAAGTTCAGCCACTTTTTTAGTGAAATGATACAATCGTGGGCTGTCTGTTTTTAAATGTATAAACCCGCCCGGTTTTAAAACCTGCTGGTATTGGCGTAAAAACCGCGGATGGGTCAAACGTTTTTTTGCACGGGAAGTACGCAACTGCGGGTCGGGGAAGGTGATCCATATTTCATCCACTTCGCCTGCAGTAAAATAATTGGGCAGCATTTCTATTTGTGTGCGCAGGAAGGCGGCGTTGGAAAGATCTTCTGCCTGGCATTTTTTGGCACCAATATAAATGCGGTTGCCTTTTACATCCACTCCAATAAAATTTTGCTGCGGGTACATGCGTGCCAGCCCAACCGTATATTCTCCTTTGCCACAGGCCAGCTCTAATGTAATGGGATTATTGTTTTTGAAAAAGCTGTGCCAGGCACCCTGCATATTTTGCGGATACTCCAGTACATTGTCAAATGTTTTGATTGCTGCGAAACGAACCAGTTTTTTTTGTGCCATGGGCGGCAAAGATAAAAAGCGCCAGTGAAAGAGCGTTATATTTTAAACTGCAATCCCGCCCCAATGATGGATTTAAGCTGTAATGCGGGTGAATCTTTGTTGTCGCCAAAAATACGGGTATCGTCATCGTATATCACATCAAAGCTCCAGTTGAACGAAAGCAGCTTGAATACTTTTATAGCCAGTACATTCGTCATGTACACATCCACGTTCCAGGGATTTTTTTTGTAGTTACTAAACAGGTCGAGCCTTGATTTATACGAAAGTGTTTTTAAAAAATCTTTTTGATAGTTGACTGTGGCAAAAGCTCCCAGCTGGTTAATGATATTTTTTCCCGTGTCCACACCATAGGCAGCTTTAGAAGCAAGGCTGTCGTTACGTACAATGATCCAGCGGGAGGTGAGCGGCGAGACAAACAGCGAAAGTTCTTTAACCGGCTTGCTGTTTATACCAATACTGGTAAGCACATAGCCCGGTGATAAAAAGTTGGATGCATAGGTTTTTGAGTTTTCCTTATACGTGTAACCCGCAAAGAATTGTGTGCGGAAATTAGCCAGTGTAGCAAAACTTGTTTTTTTATCGATAGTATAGGTTTGCTTGGATACAAAGTCTATACGGTCGTCGTTTTTGCGGGAACCCAGTGTGGTGGTGTTTAAAAATCCCAATACAAGATCCAGTGAGTTATCCCATCCAAAATTGTGCTTTTTATAAGTGGCATAAAGATTAAGTGAAGAGTTTACAGTAAGTGAAAACTCATCGCCACCTGCCGCCCAGTTGCTGAGGCTGCCCTGGCCCAGGTTGATGCGGTAAATGCCGCCCTTTTTCCATAATCTTTTGATGGTATCAGGGGTTGGTGATGGCACTTTTGGAGTAACGCTTCCCGATTCCAGCTGCAGGGTACGGATTATTTTATCCTGTGTTTTTGCAGTAAGTGATAATACAAGTGCAAAAACAAAACAAAAAACTGATCTCATGCAAAAGGTTTAAGGCTACAATTTTGCAAAGAAACGATGTTTACAGGGATGGATTGTTTGAAAGATGTTAGAATTATGTAAATAAACCACACAATAAAAAAGCCCTCGAAACATCGAAGGCTTTTTTATTATTTATTCGCTGTAGGGGGAGGGTTCGAACCTCCACGAGGCAGTTAGCTGTCGCACAAATTTTATTGAGGAGCAACCCTCAAACCTACTGGTGGTCAACCCCAGTCGGTCCTGCTGCAGCAGGATCGGCTTATGCAACGTTTATCCTGTTATCCTCACCCTCGAGACAAGAGGGCATGTCTGCCAAAAATTTCATCACCCCACAATGTTTAAGAACTTTGTAATGCAAATCTAGGTAAACAGCCTTTATTTTAAAAATATTTCATAAAAAATTTGGAAAATATAGAAACAATTCAAATATTTGTGAACAATATTGAATTATCACTAAAACAAAATTATAAAATGGCGGCTAAATTAAATCTTGACAAATTGGATTTGCAGATAATTCACGAAATGATGGAGACCGCGGAAATTTCTTATGCCGACCTGGGCAAGAAATTATTTGTAAGTGGAGGCACCATCCATGTGCGTATCAAAAAACTGCAGGAATTTGGTATTGTCAAAGGTACAAGATTGAATGTAGATTTAAAACAACTGGGTTATGATATTACTGCATTTGTTGGCATCTATCTTGAAAAAAGTTCATTATACGACAGTGTTGCGGAAGAGCTGAAAAAGATCCCGGAAATTGTACGACTCAACTATATCACCGGTAACTACAGCATGTTCATTGAAATTGTTTGTAAGGACATTGGCCAGCTGCGTTATGTGCTGCACGATGAACTGCAAAAAATAAAAGGAATTGAACGTACCGAGACTTTTATATCACTCGAAGAAGGTTTTGTGCGCAATGTGCAGGTAGCGCCGCGTGACTAATTTTTTACATCCACTGCATCCCTGAGGCCGTTGCCCAGCAAATTAAATGCAAGCACCAGCAGCATAATGGCAAAGCCAGGTATCAGTGCCAGCATGGGGTTGTGCGTAATGATGAAATTGTAATTCTCTTTTATCATCAGGCCCCAGCTGGGCTGCGGAGGCTGTACACCAATTCCCAAAAAACTCAGCCCGGCCTCAACAATAATGGCTGTTGCAAAATTGCTTGCAGCAATTACAAGCACAGGTCCGAATATATTGGGCAGGATATGTTTAAGAATGATACGGCTGTTTTTAAAACCAAGCGCTTTTGCTGCCTGTACATATTCCAGTTCCTTTACAGCCATTACCTGTCCGCGTACCAAACGGGCCACACTCACCCACATGGTTAAGCCTACCGCAATAAATATTTGCCAAAAGCCCTTGCCCATGGCCATGGTTATTGCAAATACCAACAGCAAAGTGGGGATACTCCACGTTACATTTACAAGCCACATCACCGCTTCATCCACCCAGCCTTTATAAAATCCAGCCAGTGCACCTAAAACGATACCAATAGTGAGCGATATCAATACCGCAATTAAACCAACGGCCAGGCTTACCCTTGTGCCAATGATCAGGCGGCTTAAAATATCACGGCCGAATTTATCAGTGCCCAGCCAGTATTTTTTTGTGATGATGTTTTTTGAAAGAAGGTTTTCGGGGCTTCCAAATGTGATGCTGTTTATAGAATAGTATTGTACTACAGCAGTGTCTTCATCAATAAATTTATTTACCAGCAAACTGTCGCCTTTAGTGCTGTATCCTTTTATTGGAACAAGCCTGAAATGATTTTTTTCACCACTTATCAAATGTTCAATCCATGTACCACTCCAGTATTTTCTTTCTTCAATCTTTAAAAACTGCTGTGTGTAGCCGGGTTTCTTTGCCTGTATCTCCACCGTTTGCAAATCGGCATTGGAAGAATTATCCGGCGCAATAAGGTATCCGAACAGTGCAACTAATACCGCAATTACAATTATAAACAACCCAAACACGGCCCCCTTGTTTTTTCTCAGGCGTTTCCATAATTGTTTTGAAAAAGAAAAGGACTGCGGCATACTGTAAATTACAAACTTGTTGACTGCAATTGCAAAATATCATGTGTCCACTCCCTGATCTCGGTGCACAACATATCATATTCTGCCCATGGTTTATCCAGCGTGGGGATAATGGTTTTTAGTTTTTCCTGCCACTCATTTTTATAGTTTGCGGCAAAACATTTTTGCAGCACATTTAGCATGGCTGTAACCGCAGTAGATGCACCCGGCGAAGCGCCCAGCAAAGCTGCAAGTGTGCCATCAGCAGCACAAACCAGTTCGGTGCCAAACTCCAGTACCCCAATTTCTTTTTCATCTTTTTTGATCACCTGTACCCGCTGCCCGGCAATGGCCAGTTCCCAGTCTTCCATTTTTGCGGCGGGATAATATTCCTTTAATGCGTTCAGCCGGTCTTCTGCAGATTGTGTAACCTGCTGTATCAAATATTTTGTAAGCGGTAAATTATGCCAGCCTGCTGCCAGCATGGGGAACATATTGGCCCATTCAATACTTGCAGGCAGATCGAAGTAAGAGCCCTGCTTTAAAAATTTTGTGCTAAAACCGGCAAAGGGACCAAACAACAATTCTTTTTTTCCATTGATGATACGGGTATCCAGGTGCGGCACACTCATGGGGGGTGCTCCAATGGCAGCCTTGCCATACACTTTTACGGCATGCTGCTGAATGATGTGTTCGTTTGTACAGCGCAGCCATTGCCCGCTGATGGGAAAGCCACCATACCCTTCCGCTTCTGCGATATCCGATTTTTCCAATAAAGGTAATGAGCCGCCGCCGGCGCCAATAAAAACAAAATCTGCAGGTACTTCAATGTTGTTACCTGTAATTAAATTTTTTACTTCCAGCTTCCAGCCCCCGTCTTCCTGCTGCTCCAGGTCTCTTACTTCATGTTCCAGGTAAAGGGTGCAGTCTTTTTGTTTTTCCAAATGTGCAAACAGCGCTTCTGTTAATGCGCCAAAATTCACGTCGGTACCAAGATCCATTTTCGTGGCCGCAAATTTTTTATTGCTGTCCTGTCCCTGCATTACCAACGGCATCCATTCTGTTAATATGCTGCTGTCTTCACTATACTGCATACCTGCGAAAAGCTTGTTGGCGGATAACGCATCAAAACGCTTTTTTAAATAAGCTGTATCCTCTTCTCCCCAAACAAAACTGATATGCGGTACATGGTTAATGAAAGATGCAGGTTTTATAAAATCATATTGCTGTACCAGGTAGGCCCAAAACTGTTTTGATATTTCAAATTGCGATGCGATCTTCACTGCTTTTGAAATATCCACTGCACCATTTTCTTTTTCCGGGGTATAATTCAGTTCGCAAAAAGCAGAGTGACCGGTGCCGGCATTATTCCACGCATCGCTGCTTTCTTCGGCCACGGCCGGCAGCCTTTCGAAAATTAAAATAGCGGCACCCGGCAGTACTTCTTTTATAAGTGTGCCTAATGTGGCGCTCATAATGCCGCCCCCGATTAATACAATGGTTGATTGGTTACTGAGTTCCATGTGATCATTTAACTTTTCTGTCTTTCCATTTATAAGAACCAAATTTACCCAACCAGCCGGCAATAACTGTATAAATTATATGAAAAGGCTGCATCAGCGGGAACCACCAAAGCAAATGCCGCATGTTAAAAAATCGGGCAACGGGATAAAGAAAAAAAAATTCTGCCGCTGTTTTTCCGGCAAGCAGTAACAGCCAGAGGGTAAGAGCTGATAATTGATAACTGATAATTGATAATTGATGGTTTATTGCGAAGGAGATAAACGGCAACAACAGTAACAGTACATTCAACAGGTATACCAGCAGCAGCACGGCGAAAATTCTTTTATCATCATATTTATCAGCCTTGCTGGCCCAGCGGATGCGCTGGTTGAAAAAAGCGGCCACCGAGTGAACGGCTGCGGTTTGCACAATCACATCTGCCGATTTCAGGAAAAGCACTTTTTGCGGCCATTGTTCATAGATCTTATGCATCAGCAGCATGTCGTCGCCACTGGCAATCTGGTCAATTCCTTTAAAGCCATTGACTGAATTAAACGCCTCTTTTGTGTACGCAAGATTGGCGCCATTGCACATGCTGTGAAATCTTTTTTGAACAGATGCAGCAGTGATACCCTGCAATGTCATAAAGTCAAGCGACTGAAAAATGCTGATAAAATTATTTACCGGCTTTATTACCACAGGCATTGCAATAAATGCAGGATGGTTTTTTTCGTAAAATGCAGCAATAGTGTGTAACCAGTTTGGCGGAGCGGTACAATCTGCATCGGTGGTTACAATCAACTCCCCGCCCGCCTGCTGTACGCCAATTTCAATGGCTTTCTTTTTGTACGATTGGGTTGCTCCGGGCTTTATAAAATCACGAAGTGAAAGCAGTTTTATATTACTGCCTGCAAAATTATTTACAACAGTTGCGGTACCATCTTCCGAAAAATCATCCACCACCAGCACTTCAAATAACGTTGCGGGATAGGTTTGCTGCAGCATTGAATGCAGGCAGCTGCCAATAACAGCTGCTTCGTTTCTTGCAGGAATGATTACGGAAATGCGGGTTTTTGGTGTGATTGCTTTTGCTGTATAAACCTGCAATGCATACCAGCCACTGCTGTAATAAAAAATGAGTGCGGCATAACACAGCAACAACAGAAAAGCAATAAGAAAAACCACCTGCAGCATAGTGCAGTAAAAATAATACTTATTGAACGGTGTTAGGGCTGGCGGCTATTTCTTTTCAAACAATTCCTTCTTGTCAACCTTTTTAACCCTGCTGCCATCTTTGAGGGTTTTACTCACCACGTCGTACGGACCGGTGATCACTTCATCACCCTGTTTAAGTCCGCTGGTTATTTCAATATAGTTCAGATCCTGTATATCTGTTTTAACAGGTACTTTTTTCACTTTACCCTCTTTGTCCAGCACAAATACCACCACATCCAGGTCATCGTTATTGGCGGTAACCACTTCATCCGATGTACTGTTCTTTTTTACAGTGCCTGTTTTGGTGCTGTCGCTTTTTTACCTGGTTGTTACAGCGTTGATGGCAACACTTAACACATTCTGGTGTGTTTTGGTTTGTATATCCGCATTGGCGCTCATGCCCGGGCGGAAGGGGAAGGATCCTTTACCAATCAGGTCCATATAACTTTCGGGCAGTAAACGGATGTACACTTTATACTGTGTAACATCGGTGCTGGTATTGCTTAAAGCGCTTTGTGTGGCGGCACCGTTGTTGCTGCTGGCAATTTGTGTAACAATGCCCTTGAACTTGCGGTTGCTGTATGCATCCACTTCAATATTGGCGCTGTCGCCCAGTTTTACTTTAGGGATATCATTTTCGCCCACGTCCACACGCACTTCAATCTTCTGCATATCGGCAATACGCATCATTTCGGTACCCACATTAAAGCTGTTACCTGCTACTTTTTCGCCGCGTTTTACATTCAGTAAAGAGATCACGCCATCCATTGGTGCGGTAATTACAGTACGCCCAAGATCTTTATTGGCTTTGTCGAGGCTTGCATGCGCTGTTTGCACATTGGCCTGCCCGCCCTTAATGCCTTGAACTGCGGCATTGTAATTTGCTTTAGCCGCTTTATAGCTGGCTTCGGCGGTATTGAATTCATTCTGGCTGATCACTTTGTCGCTGTACAACTGCTTTTGCATATTGTAGGTTTTCTCGGCCTGTTCCAACTGCGCCTTTAATGCTTCCAGTGCGGCCTGCGAATTATTTACCTGTGCCTGGCTTTGTGCCACACCACTGGCGGCCTGGTTGCGCTGAATGTTGTAGATGTCGGCATAAATGCGTGCCAGCACCTGGCCCTTTTTTACAGTATCACCTTCCTGAACATTCAACTCGGTGATCTCGCCGCTGATATCGGGACTCACTTTTACTTCAACCTCCGGATAAATTTTTCCGGTGGCGTTTACAATTTCTGTAATGCTTCTTTTTTCTACTTTTTCGGTGGTAACTTTTGTGCCTTCATCTTTTCCAAATACGCCGGCCTTGCTCAGCCCCACCAATGCTATCAGTAAAATACCTGCACAAATCAGGATCCATTTTAACGTTTTGCTCATGTTGTGTTGTTTTGTGTGCCCGGCCGCAGCGTTTATACCAGCTGTATTGGCGTCGCACTCTTGAACTGTATATCTTTATTCAGCTGATTAAAACTGAAACGGGTTATTATAATTTTATGCCCCTTCCTTTATAAAACTCCAGCACTTTCATTTTAAAAACATAATCGTACTGGTTAACCGAATAATTCAGTCTTGCGCTGAATAAATTATTCTGGTTGGTAATTAATTCAAATGTGCCCAGCATACCCACATCGTATCTTTTCTGTGCAAAGGCCAGTGTTTTTTCGGCAGACTCTACCGCCTTTTTACCGGCATTGAATTTTTCCAGCGCCACCATGGCGGCATTATAGGCCGTATAAATATCCTGCTTTAATTTCTGGTTATCGAGCTGTTGCTGCAGTTGCAGGTTTTCAAGGTTCAGCTGTGTGCGGTTGTATGCTGTGCGCAGGCTGCTCCCGTTAAGAATAGGAACATTAATACTTAACCCCACGCCCTGATTAAAGTTTTGATGCAGCTGTGAAAAAAAGGCATCTGACTTTAAAACTCCAATTTTTGTAACTGTAAACACCGGTTTATATACATCATATAAATAGTTATTGGTGGTGGTTCCGTCTCTAACTGTTAGTCCGGTAAAGTTATACTGTCCTGTAAATTCCTCTTTGGTTTTAGGAACGTTAAAAACATTGGTATAACGACTTCCTAAACTGCCGAAAGCAGAAATTGTGGGGTACATATTTCCCTTTGCTGCTGCCATGTTCTTTGTGGCAGCTTTAATTTTATAATCATTATATCGCTGCTGTGGCAGGTTGGCAATGGCGGAAGCATACACCACATCGGGCATCAGGTCGGCAATATTATCCACCGGTATTTTTTCAACTGGTGGAATATCCACCTCAAATGGTGTGGCCGCATCCAGCGCCATATATGCTTTCAGGCTTAAAATATTTTGCTGGGTATTTCCTTTGGCAGTAATGTAAGTGGAGCTGTCTCTTGCCACCTGTGCCTCCAGTTCGGCCGCATTCAGCTCGGGCAGGGCCCCGGCGTTTACCCGTTTGCGGGTGGCAGCCAGTTGCGATTGTGACTGTTCCAGTTGTACGGTTGCAATTTTTTCCTGCTCTTTGCTTAACAATACCTGCAGGTAAACATTGGCAATGGTAAGGGCTATATCATTTCTTAATTTTTCAGAATTGGCGAGTGCGGCCTGCAGATCCCAAACATTTGCAGCGATGGTATTGCGTTTGCTATACCAGTTAAATATCTGTACACTGCTTTGTAACTGCATGTTGGCAGCAATATAGCTTTGAGTACTTAAACTAAATGTTGTTGGATTTTGATTAGGACCGCTGTTATAGCTGCTGTTACCTCCAAAACTTAACGATGGGAACTGACCCATCTTGCTCTGGTATACCTGCAGCTTAGCCAGGCGTGCCTGTATATCGGTTTGTTTGATACTGATGTTATTGGCAAGTGCATAATCAATGCAACGGCGGAGGTCCCATTTATCCTGGGCGCTGCTGCTGATTGTTATAAGGGTTAGTACAACTAACAAAGAGTTTTTCCGGCGCATAAACAAATTTACTGCTTAGTTTTTGAATGCAGCGGAACGAATTTTATAAACGGCATTGAGAGATATCACATTTTTTCAAAAGCCTGCTCCAGGTCTTTTACCAGGTATTCCGGTTCTTCCAGTCCCACGTACAGGCGCAGCATGCGGTGCTCCTTGCTGGACGCAATAAAACTTTCCCTTTTTATACCACTGCATTTGGGAATGATCAGGCTTTCGTGGCCACCCCAGCTTACCGCCATAAAAATGTGTTGAAGGCTGTTGCAGAAATTTTCGATCTGCATGATATTGTCGGCCTTTATTACAAAACTGAGCAGGCCGCAGGCACCTTTCATCTGTTTTTTTGCCAGTTCCGGCTGCGGGAAATTTTCGTCAAAGGGAAAGATCACCGATTCTACCCTGGGATGCTGTTTCAAATAGGCCAGCACTTTTTGCGTGGATGCGGTAATGCGGTCGAGCCGGGCCGGTAAAGTACGCAAACCACGCAGCAGTAGCCATGCATTAAAGGGTTGTATTCCGGCACCTGCATTCATATATTCGCTGTTGAATATTTTTTCGATCATCGCTCTGCTGCCGCTGAGCACGCCTCCTAACGTATCGCTGTGGCCGCTGATGTATTTGGTGGCGGTTTGCATGGCTAAATCAATTCCATATTCAATTGGCCGTTGGTATAGTGGTGTGCAATAGCTGTTGTCGATAATGGTAACAATACCTTCGGCTTTGGCCAGTTCGGCTACCGCTTCCAGGTCCTGCAGTTTATAATCCCAGCTGTTGGGGCTTTCCAGGTAAATGACCGTAGTATTGGGGAGTACGGCCCTTTCAAAATTTTCTATGGAAGTGCCGTCAATATAGGTGGTGGTTACACCAAAGCGGGGCAGAATTTCATTGCAGAGCTTCTGTGTCCATGTATAGGGCTTGTCAACACAAACAATATGATCGCCGCTTTTTACATTGGCCAGCACCGCCGCAAAAGTGGCCGCAGCGCCGTTGTTAAATACCAGGCAGTCTTCGGCACCGTCCAGTGCTGCCAGTTTTCTTCTTAAAATATCAACGGTGGGGTTACGGCCCCGGCTGTATAAATAGGTGCTGTACTCATCGGCAAATGCATGGCGCATTTCGTCCACCGTTTTAAAAACAAAATTGCTGGTTTGCATAATGGGCGGGGAAACCGCATTGAAATAATTTTCCCTGTCTTCTGCAAATTCATTAATGATGTAAGAAATATCCATGGTAAAATGTTAAGGCATGATTGAAACGGCGCTTATGGGTTGCTTTTCTTTTTCAATTTATCCAGTAAAAAATATAACCCCATAAAAATTGCCATTACCGAAAGACCGGTAAGTGCAGCGTAATCATTGGTTTTATAATCCATCGTAATGCTGGTGCCCACAAAAACATAGGCTGCAATAAATACCAGCGGCATCAGCGGGAACAGTTTCATTTTATAAATACCTGTGTCATCCAGGTGTTTGGTCTTTTTGCGTAAAATAAAAATGGTAGCGGCAGAAAGTATCATTCCAAAACAATCGAGGAAGATGGTAAAGCTTAAAATTTTATCAAACTCCTTTGCCCAGAAGATAATGATGATGCAAAGTGCGGCAAATACCGATAAAGAAACGGTAAGCACATCGGTTTTGGGATTGCGCTGTTTGAAAACAGCAGGGAGTATGTTGTCTTCACTCATGGCAAACATAACCCTCGGGTTGCTCATCAGCAGTACGTTCACATAAGCAAGCACACTTAAAAATAAAAAACCTGAGAGGATACGTTCTGCATTTACCCCAAATATTTTGGAGGCCATGATAGCTGCAATGTTTTTTGTTTCGGGCTGATGCAATGTGTCAAAACCAATTACTTTAATATAGGCATAGTTGATGGTAAGGTAAAGCAATATGATAATGGAAATACCCAGGAAAATACCACGCGGAATATTTTTTGCAGGCTTTTCAACCTCTGCACCAAAGTTGATGGTTTGCTGGTAGCCGCCATAGGTAAAGCTTACCGCCACAAGTCCGATACCAAATGCCTTGATGTATTCTTTAAGGGAAGGTGAGACGGTTGACTGGTTGATCAGTTGACCGGTTGATTGGTTACCGGAAAAAAATAAAGGCGCAATCAGCAGCAGTATCAGAATGATCTTGATCACCGTGAGCACATTCTGTGTTTTGGCGCTCATTTTTAAACCGGCTAGGTTCACACCATAAAAAATAACAATGGCCACAATGGCGATAATGATCTGTATGGTTTGAATATAACTGGCATTAGCGGCTACTTTTATCCATTCGGCATTTTTGGAGGCGGGAATAAAAATACCGGTGATGTATTCGCCGCCCACCAGCGCCACCGCTGCCAGAGATGCGGCATTGGAAACAAGTATCACACAGTTAATAGCAAACGCAACCGAGGGATGATAGGCATAGGAAAACACTTTATAATAACCACCGGTAACGGGCAGCCGGCTGCCAATTTCGGCATAGGTAAGTGCGCCGCAAAGTGCCACCAGCCCGCCCGCCAGCCATGCGCAAAAAAACAAAAAAGTATCAGGAGCAGCCTTGGCCACATTGGCCGGGGTGCGGAAGATGCCCATACCAATTACCAGGCTCACCACGATCATGGTGAAATCGAACAGGCTGAGCTTGTTTTGTTTTACTGTCATGTTTTGAAGATACACAAAGCTGGATAATATCAATAACCCCCGGCTTCAATATTTTTAATGAATGTGATTGCAGTCATAACGGCAAATTTTAATTCAATTATCTTTGTGCTGTGATCCGGTATATATCATCCATATTATTACTCATTGCTTTTGCGGCGCAAACCTTTAACGGGGCTTTCATACAGCTGGGTTATTATGTAAACCCGGAAGCCTATGCAAAGGATTGTATCAACAAGGCCCGGCCTAAAATGCATTGTAATGGTAAATGCCAGGTGATGAAAAAGATAAGGGAAGAAGAGAAGAAGGAGCAGGAAAACCTGGAACAAAAATGGGAAATAAAAGTTACCGTACTCGCTCCCAAAACCATCACATATAAAGCTGAATTTAAAGAAATCCCTTCTGTTAAGCCTTCCACTGTTATAGCGGATTTTTATAAAAAGGAAATTACAGCATCCGTTTTTCATCCCCCGCAGTTTTGCTGAAAAGTTATTGTACAAACAGTTGCTGCTGCATTGCCCATATGCAAATTATAGTGCTCCACCTGTACTAGCGTTCCAAAATTTTTAACAATGCTGCACACACTTTGTGTGTACAGCCAAATGTAGTTGCACCCCGGCTAAAAGCTGCGGCGGGTATACCGCTGCATGAAAAACAGCGTGTGCACACTTTTAAACAGATTACTGATGAAAAAACTGCTTTTTATAATACTGCTGCTGCAGCTGGGTTATGCTGCCGTATGCCAAACACAAATATTCAAAATTAAAGTGGTGGATGCTGTTACCAAAGAACCAGTTGCAGGAGCTGTTCTTAAAACGGCCACCACCTCATTCACCACTGCCACCGACGGAACTGCAGCAATTGCCAAAAATGAAAAACAATTTTCTGTAACTGCAATGGGTTACCAGGGTGTTTCGGTTTCGGGTAATGTTACCGGAATAATAAGCCTGCAGCCTGTTACCGGCAATATGCAGGAAGTGGTTGTTACTGCAAACCGCGAAGCCACACAGCGGTCACAGGCGCCTGTTGCCATTAACATCCTCAATAAACAGGTAATTGAAGATACAAAAGCACAGCGGCTCGATTTTTTACTGAATAAAGTAAGCGGTGTTTTTATGGTGAACCTGGGTAACGAACAGCACGAAATGAGTATCCGCCAGCCCATGACTACCAAAAGTCTTTTCCTGTACATGGAAGACGGGATACCGATCCGTACCACCGGGGTGTACAACCATAATGCGCTGCTGGAAATGAACCTCACCGCGGTTAAAAATATTGAAGTGGTAAAAGGACCCTCATCGGCATTATACGGGGCTGAGGCTATTGGAGGTGCTGTAAACGTTATTACACAAAGTGCCCCGGCATTCAGCAGCGGAAAACTGAGCCTGCAGCTGAATGATAAAGGTTATAAAAGAGCCGATGCACAATACGGTACCAGTTTTGGAAAATGGGGCATTCTGGTAAGTGGTTATTATGCTAACAAGCATAACGGACCTATTGAATTCAGCGATTTTAATAAAACCGCTTTTACGCTGCGCACCGATTACAGGGCAGGAGAAAACACGGCATGGACCAATACTTTTGCCATTGTGGATTATAACAGTGACATGAGCGGCTCAATAGACAGTTTGAAATTTGCATCAAAAAATTATACATCCCAACAAGCATTTACGTACCGTAAAGTATATGCATTGAGGTATAAATCCATGCTCAGCCACCAATGGACCAGCAGGAGCAATACTTCACTCGCATTTATGTTCCGCGACAATTCTGTCAAACAAAACCCTTCTTATTCCATTGGCAGTACGGCTAACCCGGCAAAATTTAAGGGGCAGATCAATGACAATGCATTTAAAACCTATGCGCTGTTTGCCACACATGTGCAAAAACTGCCTTCTTTAAAAAGCAAACTCATTGCAGGGGCAAGTGTTGATTTCAGCCCGCAAACGTACTATGCAAAATTCATTTCCATAACTAAAGACCTGGCCCTGAATAAATATGTAAGCTATACCTCTCCCGTGCCTGATTCTTTTTTGAGCAAATACCGCACGGGCATTGTAAATATTGCCGCTTATGCGGATTATGAATACAGCCCTGTGAAGAACTTAAAGATCACCGCAGCAGTGCGTTATGATGCATTCCAGTATTATTTTATCAACAACCTGCCAGGCTCTGCAAGCGTAAGCACAGCTTCTACTGTAAATTCCTTCAGCCGTGTTACACCTAAGATTGGCTTTACTTACAATTACAAAGGCATTGGTTTTTATAGTAACTACAGCCAGGGATATGTACCACCGCAGCTTACCGAACTGTACAGCAGTGTAAAAGTGGCGCCATACCTGCTGCCGCAAACATTTAACAACTATGAGCTAGGCGGATGGATTTCATTGCTGAAGAATAAGCTGTATGCCGACTGGAGTGTTTACCGCCTGCTGGGCACCAACGAGATCATTTCTGTTAAGCAGCCCGACAATACATCCGCAAATGAAAGTGCCGGATCCACAAAACATACCGGTGTGGAATACGGCATTACTTACAAGCCTGCTGACGGATTGAGCATCCGCTTCAGTGGCACCAATGCAAAACATACCTATATCAAAAATGTGGTAAAAGGAGTGGATTATAATGGGAAGGAAATGAGCGGTGCCCCCCGGTTTACCAGCAATGCGGAGGTGATGTATAAACCCCCGTTTGTAAAAGGACTGAGGATAAGCGCCGAATGGCAGCACCAGGGTAAATATTTTATGGACGACCTGGACAAGTATACCTATAAAGGCTTTGATATTGTGAACCTGCGGGCGGGGTACCAGTATAAAATGTTTGAAGTATGGGTGAATGCCATCAATGCCGGCAATCTTTATTATTCAACATTTTCTTCTAAAAACGCCACCAGTTCCGGCAGCCCCGCTTATTCATACAGCCTGGGCGATCCAAGGGAAATTACCATTGGCCTTGCTTACAGTTTTGGGAAGAAATAAAACACAGAAATATGCTTCGTAAAAATATTTATAAATGGCACCGCACAATATCGCTGGTAATTGCCATACCCGTTGTGTTATGGGCTGCCAGCGGTTTTATGCATCCCATCATGACCAATATACGGCCCAAAACAGGCACTCAATGGCTGCCGCCGCAAACTATTGACAGCAGCAAGATTAAAATTTCATTGCAGAAGGCCCTGCAGGAAAACAATATTGCGGCTATCAGCAATTTCAGGATTGTGCAAATGGCGGGTAACTGGTTTTACCAGCTGCAGCTTCCGGGTAATAAAATACTGCAATACATCAGCACACAAAACGGGAAGCTGCTGCAAAACGGCGACGCACTGTATGCAAGGCAGCTGGCCAAACAATTTTTACAAGGTGTAAACAAACCCGAAAAACAACTGCTGGCTTCGCTGAACAATGATGTAATGCCCGTTAAAACGGAACCGGCAACAGATGCCCCTGTTCACGACTGCTGCATAAATGCTGCCGCAGCCATAATGAGCGACACAACGGGAGCGAAAATAACAGGCGTTTCATTTGTTGAAAATTTTGATGAAGAGTACAAGAGTATCAACCGCCTGTTACCTGCTTACAAAGTGAGTTTTGACCGGGCCGACGGTATCCGCATTTATGTGGAAACAGCACAGGACCGTTTCAGTTTTGCAATGGATAATAAAAGGGCGGTATTTGATAAGATCTTTTCGCTGTTTCATACATTGGGCTGGCTGGATATGCTGGGAAAAGGGAAACTTGCCGTTGAAATGATACTTTGTCTGTTGGCATTCATGAGCACACTGATGGGGCTGTATATTTTTTCAATCAGCAAAACCAAAAAGCCGAACGGTAATGAAATAGTTAAGGCAAGAAACAATCACCGCCTGACTTCGGTGATCATTTCCCTTTTTACACTGATGTTTACTTTCAGCGGCGCCTTTCATGCGTTTGAAAAATTTACTCCCGACACAAGGGAACAGTTTTTTACGGCAAATGAATTTACCGCTGCGCAACTCAATTTTGATTACAGCAAGATAGCAGCGGCCATTCCAGGTGAAACCGTCACCAATATCAGCATTGTAAAAATAGATACCGCTGCATACTGGCAGGTATTTACTAAAAAACCGGCCGCATCAATGCAAAAACCGGAAGCAAAACATGGCGGCGACCTGATGAAAGAAATGAAAGTGCCGCCGCCATCAGTTGTGTATTTGAATACTACAACAAACGAAGTGATGCCGGGCGGTGAAAAAAATATGCCACCGCGCTGGGAACCGCATTCAGCAAACAGGCAACCGGGGATACAACCGCTGTAACACTGATCACAAAATTTGAAGATGAATATGGTTTTGTTAACAAACGGCTTCCTGTCTGGAAAGTGGGCTTTTCCGCCAATCATAACGAACGGTGGTATGTGGAAACCAGTACGGGCAGGCTTGCTGCAAAGGTTAATGACAATGACCTTGTAGAAGGCTACAGCTTTTCACTGTTGCACAAACATCATTTTATGGATTTTGCAGGAAAGACATGGAGAGACTTCAGTACCATGTTCTGGGCCATGGCACAAATTGCCATGGTGGTGGTAGGACTGGTACTGTATTTTAAAATGAAAAAGCGGAAACAAAAAACACCTGTTGCTTAAATATGACAAGATGCACAGCCGGTAATGGCTGAAAGCATTACTGTAACAGGGAAAGAGCGTGTTTTATATATAGGTTTGATCGCGGGCAGTGTTTGCATGCACTGTCTGCTGTTTTAAACATTGAAAACATAGCGGGTAAACTAAACAAAACAGGGGCAGATTTCATCAGCTGAATTACTGATGCTAAATTTGCCTGACTGAATTTTAAAAAGAACAATTATGAAAAAAATCATCGCAACTTCATTTGCAGTTTGTGCCGTACTGGTTGCCTGCAATACTAATACATCTGCAAACAAAACACATGCTGCCGACAGCGCCAAACCCGGAGCGCACAGCACGATGCCACCACCGGCAGAAAAAAAAATCGCGGGTATTGCCTTTGCAAACAAACAGGATTATGTGTGTGGCATGCCGGTTACTGCTGGTGTGGAAGATACGGTAACCTACAAAGGCAAACTGTATGGATTTTGTTCGGTAGAATGCAAAGGGGAGTTTTTAAAAAATCCGGCACAATATCTTACCGCAGCAAAATAGTAATAAAAACCCGGAACAATTGTTCCGGGTTTTTTTATTGTAAACAGGCGGCTTACCTGCTGCCCATATTTAACGGGGTATCTCTTTTCAGCATATCATCGCGGTTGGCCATTTCCCAGGCAGTGTGGAAGACCATTTTCACCCTTTTCTCATACACATCCCAATAGATCTTATCAACGGTATCTGTTGGTTTATGGTAATCAGATTTGAGCATACCATCATAAAAGAATAAGATGGGCACACCCTTGCGTGCAAAATTGTAATGATCGCTGCGGAAGTAAATACGGTTGGGATCTTTGGGATCGTCAAATTTATAATCAAGTGTAAGCTGTGTGTATTTGTTGTTGGCGCCTTCATTTATCACGGGCAGGTCGCTGCTGAGTTTGTCGTGCCCAATCACGTAAACATAGTTCAGGGTGTCATCTGATTTTCTTTCTGTATCGATACGGCCCACCATGTCAATATTCAGGTCAACACTGGTTTTATCCAAAGAAAATACCGGATGATCACTGTAATATTCGCTGCCCCATAATCCTTTTTCCTCGCCACTAACGGTCATGAATATCATGGTCCTTCTCGGGCCATGACCTTCTGCCTTTGCTTTTGCAAATGCTGCTGCCATGGTAATAACGCTGCATGTACCGCTGCCATCGTCATCGGCGCCATAATAAATTTTACCATCGTGTTTGCCCAGGTGATCGTAGTGGCCGGTAACAAAAACGTATTCGTCTTTTTTATCGCTCCCTTCCACCACGCCAATAACGTTGCTGGCATTTATGGTGGTACGGAATTTATTCACCTCAAAAGCGGTTTTTAGTTTTCTTTCAACTCCGCTGTTTATTTTAAAAGTATCATTTGCTTTTGCAGAAGCGAGGTAAGCATCAAAATTGAACAGTTCGTTCACCAGCGATTTTGCAAATGCATGCGATATTAAAGCATAGTTAATGCTTTTCCCTTCGGTTGCCCTGGGGAAATATACATTGGTTTTTTTATTGCTCTCAATATAGCGTGCGGTAAATGTTTCCATCATGGGATTGATGACCAATGCACCGGCTGCACCTTTTGCTGCGGCAGTGGCCAGTTTTTTGCTGATGCCGGGAAAGGTCCATTCACTGCCCCTGAAACCGGCGCCGCTGATAAAGTATTTGCCGTCTTTCTTTGGTTCGCCCAAAAAGAACACCACGATCTTTCCTTTTACATCCACGTTTGTATAATCACTGTATGCTTTATCATCTATACCATAACCGATAAAGATTATTTTTTTGCCCTTGAATTTTCCGGTTTCATTGGTGTTGAGAGGTGTTACAAAATCTTTGCCTGCTTCCGCATCCTTGCCATCCACTTTAAGTGAAGTGGTTACCAGGCTGTCCTGGTACAACGGGTAATATTGCTGGTAACCGTTGAGTGCCGCTGCGGGCTGCAGGCCCATTGCCTTAAACTGGCTTTCGATGTAGGCCGCTGCCTTGCGTTGTCCTTCGGTACCTGTTTCACGGCCTTCAAATTCATCGCTGGCAATAATGGTAAGGTGTTTTTTTAAAGTTTCCTTTGTGATCAATGCGCCGTATCTGGCAGCATTATCTGTTTGCGCAAAACCAATGGAAGCAAGTAATAATAATCCTGATGCAGTTAGAAATTTTTTCATTTATAAAAATTTATAAAAAGCAAAATACAAAAACCGCTTATAACACAGTGTTGGTTTGTTATAAGCGGCAACAATAAAGTTGGTACTGTTTTAATTTCAGCAGGAGATCTTGTCCACCCTCAGGGCGTGCCTGCCACCCTCAAAGGGGGTATTCATAAAAATGTCGAGCATTTTTTCGGCAAGGCCATCGCTTACAAAGCGTGCGGGAATGCAAATAACATTGGCATCATTGTGTTTGCGTACCAGTGAGGCAATTTCTTCATCCCAGCAAAGCCCGGCACGTATGCCCTGGTGTTTGTTGGCGGTAATGGCCACGCCATTGGCGCTGCCGCATAGTAATATGCCGAAAGCAGCTTCCCCCTTTTCAACTGCACTTGCAACCGGATGGGCAAAGTCGGGGTAATCCACAGATTCTTTACTAAAAGCACCATAATCTTTGTAACTAACACCTTCACCTTCTAAAAAAGATATCAGGTCTTCTTTGCAATCGAACCCGGCATGATCACATCCGATGGCCACAGGCAGTTTTAAATTAAAGGGAGACATGGTAATGGATAATTATTGAATGGATAATTGATGATTGTGCTGTAAAGTTATACCAAAAGGAAGTAAAAACAGTATTATTAAAGCCCGGTGTGCCGGTACCAAAAGTTTTATTTGTACCGGAAATACTGCAGTGTAATTAAAAATTATCAATTATGCATTATCCATTCCGTCAGCTCCACTCTTTTTCTTCTTTTGCACGCTGTTTATCAATACGTGCCACAATAAACACGCTGATCTCGTACAACAGCAGCAATGGCGCCGAAACAATGATCTGGCTGGTCATGTCGGGTGAAGGGGTGATGATGGCTGCAATGAATAAGATTACTACAAATGCAAACTTGCGGGAGGTTTTTAAGAAGTTGGCTGTAATGAGTCCTATTTGTCCCAGCACAAAGGCGAGGATGGGTAACTCAAATGCGATACCGCATCCGAGTATGATATTTGTTAAGCTGTCGATATAATCGTTTACAGTGGGCTGGTACTGGATGGCGCCCGATTTTCCCAATGTGAATGTGGCCAAAAAGTTAAATGTAAAAGGTGCCAGCAGGTAATAACCGAAGGCCGAGCCTAAAAAGAAACAGAGTGATACCCAGAAAATGCTGCCCCTTGCATATTTTCTTTCTTTAACGGAAAGGGCGGGTTTTACAAAGCGCCACAGTTCCCAAAATATAAAAGGGAAGGCCACGATCAGTGCGCCTATCATTGATATATTCAATGCTGAAGTGAACGTACCATTTACTTCGTTTACCAGGAACTTGATTTTTACCGGGGGCATGCATAAACCATCGCCCACACCCAGCCAGCGGCCAAACCGGCACAGGGCGCTGTAAGTAACAAAACTTTCGCTGGATGGTGCCAGTATAATGTTGTCGTAGACCCAGTCAATAAAAACAAAAATGACGATAGCGGCCACCAGCCACGCAAGTGCGGCACGCATAATATGCCAGCGCAAGGCTTCCAGGTGGTCAACAAAGCTCATTTCGGTTTGTTCGGCCCTTTCGCCCTTGCGGAGGCGCTTAAAAAATTTCATCCTGTCTGACTGATCTTTTTCCGGCATATGAGCCGCAAAGGTAAAGCATGAAAAGGGAATTTGGTGGTTAAAGGGTCGTCAACCCAGCGTTTTTTAAGCAGTGCCAGAAACACCCGCTGAGAGTTCTTTTAATAGTTTAAGCATGTTTGAAGCAAATAAAAAGGGCCTTGGCCCTTTTTATTTATTCACTGAAAGATATTTTTTGACCAGTGTTGCGCAAACAGCTTCTTCTTCTTTAGAAAGCGGCCTCATTTCTTCCATAATACTCAATACTCCCTGCTTTTCCCTGGGAAATGAATAATTGTAACCCACAATGCAATATTCTTTGTCGGGAAAATAAGAGTGGTTTATTTTATACACCGAATTAAATTTTTTTTCTTTCACAAGAAAAAGCCGCAGTCCACCAATAACAGCGCCAGAAGAGTCGGTAATCAAAGTGTCTGAAAGATAGTTTTTATGTCCATTGATGATTGTGTCATGCATTGTTTGTGTCCAAAAGCCTGCAGTACCGCCATTGGTTGGAATAGGGAATTTTGTTCCATATTCTTTTTCTGAATTTGCTCCTGACTTAACAAGCCTGGCATTTGTACTAAATGTATCGAATTCGGCATAGCGGTCTTTTAACTCAGAAAGTAAGTATACTCCGATTGTGTCATAGGTTATGTTGCGAATCTCACGTTGAGACAGCATCAGCACTTCCCTGATAAAATTGACCCTCATCTTGAATTCAAACAGATAATCACCATATGATATCAGCCGCTCTGAGTTTATTTGCTTTTGCTCATCATTGGTAACACTATAGGTATTTACAGTGTACGCGTAGTAGGCTTTCTTTTCCGTGACACAGCCGCTTAATAACAGTGCTGTAACAAGTGTGTAAATCAGCCTGGTATAATGCATATACGTTTTGTTTTATCTTGGAGTAAATGTTGCAGGACCGCTGCATGCTGTTGTAACATCAGGCAGGGGCACCGATGTTGGAATATTAAATGGCAATGGTAACTTATACTTATGCCTGATGGTGCCGTTCACTAAGGACTTTCCATACGTATTCTCAGTTTTATTATTAAAAACCTGGTCGGTAACCGATGTTTGGGTCCATGTACTTTCTATAAACATATTGGATCCGACATAGTACGATCCCAGTGTTTGGTATTCAAACAAATCAAACTTATAAAAATAACTGCTGGTAAGAATGTTGTAATAGCGTTCACGATAATAGGAATACTTTGTATCTGCCATTACATTCCATGATCCCAGAGCTGATTTTACCACGGCCCAGGTAAAAACCCCTGTAATGGGATCGGACCCATAAACCTGTGTTGCGGGGGCTAATACCGACGCAGGCGTTATTGTTTGCTGCGCATAACTGCTGAACTGGCTGAACAAATCTGCGTACGCATTTGTGCCACCACCACCGGCTCCACCTTCTCCTTCCGGTAAATGGTCACAGACCGTGGTTTGGCCCATCGGGTCGCCAATGGAACAATCTTCCGTACAGGTTTGACCAATGAATTGCCAGTCCTCTTCACTTGTGCCATCAGAATAATAAGTAGTGGTAACAAAATACCAATCTGTACATTCTGTTCCAGCCGTGGGTAAAGCGATGTTTAAACTGTCTTTCTTTTTGCCCTTGTGTATCACTGCTGCTGAATTTAAACTACCGTTTTTATAACTGCTTTCGTATAAAAACTGGTCGTTAATGGTCAGTATTGTGAGAATGCAGTCGTTTTCTATTCTGTTACCGTTTTGTATGTTTTTAAATGTGCCTTTTTTTATGGCAGTGCTTTTGGTTTTGTCCCAGTCCCTGCTTTGCACTATAAACCCTGAGGCTATTTTCCCTGTTTGAGGATTGGTGTTCAGTAGCAGGTAGTTGCTCACTTTGTTTTTTTGATTGTTTACAAGTTTTAAACTTTCCTTCAGCGGAATGATTACCATAGCTATGGAGCCGGCTTGTTCAGTCCAGCTGTTGTCAAGGTCAAGACTGGAGCGTACTGCTTCAATTTTGGTTTTTAGTTCCGGCGATCGGCCTTTTTGCTGATCGGCAAACCATGCAGCAATATTTGGTAAAACTGTTGCTTTGCTTGCTTCACCAGATGAATACTCTTTTTTACAGCCAGTAAGGGAAATGACCAAACCGGCAACAGAGAACAGGATTAAAATAAAATGTTTCATTGTGACGGATTTTAGGGTGAGGAACTATGTGTTCACTAAATTAAGAAACCAAAATATGTGTTTCCAAACCTATGTGTTGTTTTTTTCCTCAGGATTCCGGTTGAAATTCTCCTTAATGCACCACAAATAACTCATCCCACCGGGTGGTATACCGCGGGCTGCGCAGTTCCTGCCGCATTTTCCAGTCGCGTTGGGTACCGCTGGCGGCAAATTTTAAAACATCATCCCGCTGGCTGAAGTTGATATTATCAATCATCTCCATCAGTTTGCGGCCGCAGTTTTTTTGTTCGGGCATAAAAATATTTCCCTGTATGGATTTGTCGGGCACAATGCCACTGAGCATTACACCGGCTTTTTTATACAACTGCCCTTCTTCATACAAACTGTCCACCAGTTTTACTGCCGGGGTTATCAGTTCGTTGGTAAAGGAAGTAGCGCAGGGCAGGGTGGTATAATTGCTGATGGTGCCCTGCTGCCTGAAATTATGATGGTGGTCCTGGTCTTTGGTAACCACAAAAACGCTCACCACTTTTGCAGCGCTGTGCTGGCGCCGCAGTTTTTCGGCTGCCCTTGATGTATAAGTGGCCACTGCTTCTTTAATATCACTGATATTGCCTACCGGGCTGCCAAACATGCGTGTGGTGGCAATCATTTTTTTGTTTACCAGTTCTTCTTCCAGGTCAATAGCAGGCTCACCCCTCAGTTCTTTTATCAGCCGTACACCCACCACGCCGCCTAAAAATTTGTTGCCAAATTCTTCGCTGAGGTTGCTGAGCTCAAAAGCGGTGTGCACGTTCCAGCCGTATTTTAATTTGCTGGCATACTGGCGGCCCACGCCCCAAACATCTTCCACCGGTGTTTTTTGCAGTGCCGCGGTGATCTTTTCCGGTGTATCCAGTACCACCACGCATTGGGTGGCCGCTTTATTTTTTTTAGCCAGGTGGTTGGCCACTTTGCACAATACTTTTGATGGCGCCACGCCAATAGAAACCTTTATGCCGGTCCATTCTTCCACGGTCTGGCGCATATCCAGTGCCAGTTGCTGCAGGTCTTTTTCTTCAAATCCTGCCAGGTCTAAAAAACATTCATCCACCGAGTATACTTCCACTTTTTCTTCGCCCAGCATGATGCGTAAGGTTTCCATTACCCGCCAGCTCAGGTCGCCATATAAATTATAGTTGGAAGAGAAGGTGGCTACATTATGTTTTTGTATCAGCGGCCTTGCCATAAAATACGGACCAGCCATTTGCACGCCCAGTTTTTTTGCCTCATCGCTGCGGGAAATGATACAGCCATCGTTGTTGCTTAATACCACAACGGGTTTGTCATCAAGCTGCGGTTTAAACAACCGTTCGCAGCTGCAGTAAAAATTGTTACAGTCAACTATGGCTTTCATGATTGTTGAAAAACCCCGCCGGCGGCTATGGCCCCGGTGGCGGTTAAACTGGTTCTATAAAAAATTTTATGGCCAGCCGCCGGCAGGGCTGAGAGCCGCTGCCGGGGTTGTATCAGCTTGCTTTTTGATGGCCGCTGTTATTCCTGAAAGCCAGCAGGCTGTTATCAATCATCCGTATCACGCAGGTAACCACGCCCCATATCCGGTATTCACAAAATTCGTTGATTTCAATAGGTGATAATTTAGGTGTTTCGGGTACCAGCCGCAGGCGGTTGAGTGTTTGTTCGTAGCGGCGTATCAGCAGTTCGCCATCCAGCACGGCAATCACAATTTTGCCGTTCTGCGGTTTTACACTTTTGTCCACTATTACAATGTCCCCATCGTAAATACCGGCGTTGATCATGCTGTTGCCGCTCACCCGCATAAAAAAAGTGGCGGGCTTGTTCATGATCAGCTGTTCATTCAGGTCAATGCCCCGCTCCATATAGTCATCGGCGGCGGCACCAAAACCAGTGGCATTGGCGGTTTTAATGTTATGCTGTGTGTATTGCTTGCTGCCGCGGTAGGCAGCGCCGTAAAATTCTTCCCTTTCCATAAAAATGTTTTTGTAAAACTAAATTATTTAGTATAAATTTACTAAAATATTTGGTAAAAAATTTAGCAGTCATTCATGTAAAAAATGATTGCTGTATAACAGGAACAAATACATTCTTAACCAATAAAATCAGACAGAAATGAAACTCGTTAACGTAAACGGCCGGCGGGAAATTATTGGCGCACCGCCCCTGCCCGGTTTTAAAATTTATGAATACCTGCTGGTGCTGCAGCCGCACGAAGAACTCTGGAACCGTATTGTAAAGATCAAACAGGAATTTGCTGATAAATATGAAAGCGAACATGCACGCTGGGGCAAGCCGCATATCACACTGGTGAATTTCCTGCAGCAATCCATGCTCGAATCCAGGATCGTGAACAAACTCAAACTGGTGGCCATGGGTTTTCCACCGGTAAAAATTGAGCTGAAGGATTTTGGCAGTTTTCCCAGTCATACCATTTATATCAACATCACCAGTAAAATACCGGTACAGCGTTTGGTAAAACAAATACGCAGCGACACACAGCGGCTGATGAAACTGGATAATGAGAACAAACCGCATTTTATTTTAGAACCGCATATAACGGTGGCCCGTAAACTGCAGCCCTGGCAATACGAAAAGGGCTGGCTCGAGTACAGCCATAAACAATTCACCGGCCGCTTTATTGCAGGTGATATGCTGCTGCTCAAACGCCCGCTCAACGAAAAAAAATACCAGATTGTTCAGCGCTTTGCATTTGAAAATTTACCGGTAAGCACTGTGCAGGGAGATTTGTTTGTGTGAAACCCCTTTCCCCGAAGGGAAACTTTGGAAGTTACATCATAAGTTCTTCAATACAGGTTTCAAAACGCAGGTTGTATTTTTTGTAACAAGCCATATCTCTTTACTCATCTTCATGGGCGTCGCCCGCAGGGCCCTGGGGGCACACTTGTACATTACCAGTTATTCAGCAAAGCAAAAAATAGCGAAGCGCACAAATAAAAATAAACCCCACAGAGAACTCTTTGTGCACTCCGTGAAAAACTCCGTGTGCTCTGTGGTAATACAAAAATGGAAAACAACAAACTTCAACAGGATCACTATAAAGTAAAAGTAACCGAACAGCAGCCCAACGTGCAATACAAAGCCGGCCGCGGTGCACAGTTCAATACAAAAAACCGCTTTCTGAAAAATGAAAGCACCAAAGAGCATATTGAGTCGGTGGACGACTGGGAAGAAAGCAATGTGCCCACACAGTATATTGAAGTGCATCCAAAAACCATTGTGAACAAAGTGGAAAGTCCGGATGTGGGCATGAGCTACAGCATGAACCCATACGCAGGTTGCGAACACGGCTGCATTTACTGCTATGCCCGCAATGTGCACGAGTACTGGGGTTACAGTGCCGGGCTTGATTTTGAACAAAAAATTTTAGTAAAAAAAAATGCACCGCAGCTGCTGCGCAAATTTTTAATGCATCCAAAATGGGATGCCACACCCATTATGCTCAGTGGTAATACCGATTGTTACCAGCCCGCCGAACAAACCTTTCGCTTAACACGCGGCCTGCTGGAAGTATGCAACGAATTCAACCAGCCGGTGGGCATACTCACTAAAAACAGCTGGATATTAAAAGACAAAGACGTGCTGCAGGAAATGGGTAAAAAACAAATTGTATCAGCCATGGTCTCCATCACTTCCTTTAATGAAGATTTGCGCAGAACCATGGAACCACGAACCACCACCGCCAAACAAAAACTCAAAGTGATCAACGAACTCAGCAGCGCCGGTGTGCGAATGGGCATTATGATGGGCCCCATGATACCGGGACTGAATGAGCACGAAATGCAGCGCATTATGAAAGCGGCAGCAGATAACGGTGCCACCTTTACTGCATATACTTTTATCCGTTTAAATGGTGCCATTAAATTTTTGTTTCACGACTGGCTGTATAAAAACTTTCCCGACAGGGCCGATAAAGTATGGCACCTGGTGGAGCAAAGCCATGATGGTAAGGTGAACGATACCCGCTGGGGTGTGCGTATGCGTGGCGAAGGCAATATTGCACAGCTGGTGGCACAGCAGTATAAAAAATATGGCAAGCTGTATAATATGAATGCAGAGGAATGGAGTTTGGACATGAGTAAGTTCAGGGTGCCGGGCGGGCAGGGAAAGTTGTTTTGAAAAATCACATAACTTTAAATAAAAATATTATCAATGGATAAGAATCAATTTGGTGGAAGCTGGACTGAATTAAAAATTGAGGTGCTCGAGACTTATGCAAAACAATTTTTAACGGTGTTTAAAAATCAACCCAACCAAAAGCTATTGTATTTTGATGGATTTGCTGGGTCTGGAGATATTGAAGTAGAAAATTCCAACGACGATTCTAGTCACACTATTGAAGGAGCCGCAATAAGGATTTTAAAAATCGACAAGCCTAGGACTTTTGATATGTATTATTTTGTTGAAAAGATGAAAAGCTTAGCTACATCACTTGAAAAAAAAGTAAAGACTCAGTTTCCCGATAAGCAAGCATATATCCAAGCAAAAGATTGTAATGAGAAGTTAACTGCCCTTGCAAAATTTTTACGAACTGAGAAAGGAAAACAGTACAAAGTATTAGGATTTATTGACCCCAAGGGGATGCAACTAGAATGGTCATCTTTAGAGGCTTTAAGAGGCCTGCCAATTGATTTGTGGATTTTAAATCCCACAAGTGGAACCAATCGAGTTCTTGTGAGAAAAGGTGAAATGGATGAATCTTGGCTTAAAAGGTTAGAATTATTTTTGGGGATGAATGGCGAAGAAATAAAAAATCACTTCTACTCCAAAAGAACAACTTTGTTTGGCGATTTAGATATAATTAAAGAAAACGACCCAATAAGAAGGCTTCATGAATTATATGCTAGTAGAATAGCAGGTAATATTTTCAAATACGTTTCAAATCCTAAGGTTTTAAGAAATAATTCTGGGGCTCCATTATTTCATTTCTTTATGGCAACAAATAGTGAAATTGCTTTACGAATAGCTAATTCAGTTGTAAATCCTAAATTGGGTATTTAATTATGGCACAATCAAGTATCGAATGGACAGAAATGACCTGGAACCCCACAACAGGTTGTAATAAAATATCTGCCGGATGTAAGTTTTGCTATGCAGAAGTGATGACACGACGTTTGCAGGCAATGGGTATTGAGAAGTATAGAGATGGTTTTAAGGTACGAACACATGAAGATACATTATTGACTCCTTATAGCTGGAAATCTCCCAAAATTGTTTTTGTAAATTCCATGAGTGACCTTTTTCATAAAGATGTTCCACTCGATTTTATTAAGAAGGTTTTTGAAACAATGAACAATTGTCCGCAGCATACATTCCAGGTATTGACAAAGCGTTCCGATATATTATTGAAATATCATAAAGAGTTAAACTGGACCCATAATATTTGGATGGGTGTTTCAATAGAGGATTCAAGAGTGACACATCGCATTGATGACTTACGTAAAACAAATGCATTTGTTAAGTTTCTTTCTTGTGAACCTTTAATCGGACCTTTACCAAAGCTTAACTTAAAAAAAATTAATTGGGTAATTGTTGGCGGCGAAAGTGGAAGAACCCCAAGAGATATGAATCCTGATTGGGTATTAGACATCCAAGATCAATGTAAGAAAGCAAAGACAGCATTCTTTTTTAAACAATGGGGTGGAACAAATAAGAAAAAGGCCGGACGATTATTAAATGGTAAGGTTTATGACGAAATGCCATTAATTCCAATTGAACATTTAGAACAAGTCTCTTTATAACTCAAAATATAAGTGTAAATAAAAAATGCAAAACACTTTCCTCCATCATGTCTTCTTCTGGCTCAACAATCCCAACAGCATTGCAGATAAACAGTCATTAATTGAGGGTCTAAAAAAACTATCTGCAGTAACAACCATCAAAACATTTCACATCGGGCAGCCCGCAGATACCAACCGGGATGTTATTGAAAGAGGCTATGCCATTTCATGGTTTGTGCAGTTTGCAAATGCGGCTGATCAGGCCAGTTACCAAACCGATCCCATTCATTTAAAATTTGTGGAAACCTGTAAACATTTATGGAGTAAAGTAATAGTGTACGACTCCGTGGATGCGTGACCGGAAAATATTTTCTGTAACATGGTTCGAAAAATATTTTTAAAATTTCTTTCAAAAAATTTGGCAACAACAAAAAAATAATTTCATCTTTGCACCGCAAAAGAAATTATAAAACAACAAACATGCTACGCATACAATTACATATCGAAGCGACAAACTGGTTTAGCCCGAAGGGCTATGATACCAGTTGCGGGGCATGTTTTGCTGTAAGCTAAGTATTAAAACTAACAAGCTATAACAGAAGCCCCGCCTGGAACAGCGGGGTTTTTTGTTGGCTATAAGATCACTATGATGCAGGTATTACAACATGCACTTTTTGGGCTAAACAGCTGCCGGCAGCTGAAGGGGAATGCTATGCATTTACCTGCAGTAAATGCGGCTATGCCATTTCGTGATGATGAAAATAATTTTAAACAACCACAACCGTATTGTATACATACATGACAGCTTCATGTGTGAACGCAGGCCGGTTGTGAATAACAACCGGCTTTTTTTTGCCCAGTGCGGAGCTGAATTTTAAAAAAATAAAACCTGTAAAAATGATACAGAGAATATTCAGAAAAAAAGTAACTGATCTGAATGCAATGTTTAACGGCCACTATATCGATGTAAAGGCTTTTTACGCCTGGCAGTTCAACAGGTTGCCATGTATGCAGTTTATTGGCGAACTGGATGTAAGCAGGGCTTTTAATCACATCAGCGCCATACATGAGGTAAGTGTGGTAAATATTTACCAACATAGCTGGTACAATCATGCTGAACAGAAAATGCAGTTTAACAACAGCATTTTTGTTTTAACGCATGACAGGATGATTGAGCTGGCCAATGATTATTGTGTGGTACTGTTTGCGCCACACCAGTATGCGTGGGCCAGGCAAATGGTCAATGAAATAACAGACTTCAGGATAACACCACAGGGCTCTGTAAGGGTGATGGGTTTTGCAAGAGAAGTTGGGATCAACTGAAGCATATAATAAAATTGATGAGGAGGAATAAAGCTTTCCCCGTGAGATGCAGCGGGGAAGCTTTTTAAAAACAGGAGTATTTCAAGTGGCAGAATACGTGATCTGGAATCATGAGGTTGTCAGTTCGAGTCTGGCCTCCTGCACAAAGGTTTGTTGGTGTAATGGTAACATCACAGATTGTCTGTCTGTTGTCATGAGTTCGATTCTCATACAAACCGCAGCATGTTGGCTTTAGCTTAACTGGTAAAGCACCCGTCTGTGCAACGGGAGAACAGGGTTCAAGTCCCGGGGTCAACCAATACGGTTTGGTGTAATGGCAACATGATCACTTCCCTTTCTTTCTGAGAGGTAAATAGTGAGTGATAGTATCCGGTTCAAATCTGGAAACCGTACAAACTGGTTCGTAACTCAATTGGATGAAGAGTACCGGTCTTTTACACCGGGAGTTGTGAGTTCGAGTCTCACCGGGCCAACAAAAAAATATTACCGGCTGATAGCTTAATTGGTAAAGCGGCCGGATGCAGTTATGAGTGCAAATCTCATAAAGCCGGTAAACGGATGTATAGCTCAATGGCAGAGCAGGTGTTTGTTAGGCACAAGGTTGAAAGTTCGAATCTTTCTTCATCCGCAAACCTTTTTGAAAACAACCCCGCCAGCGGTTGTAAACCCTGGCGGCGGTTAAACAGGTGCTTTGGCAGAATGGATAAATGCGCCGGGGTGAAATTCCGGAGATCGTGGTTCAATTCCACGGAGCACCGCAGGAACAAAATGAAAAAAGAACAATTGAAAACAACAAGCTGAAGTGAGTGACCCGCCTGCCATAGTGTACGGCGGACAGGCACAACGATGTTGCTCAGGGAATAAAAGACTTAAAACAAAAAAATGAAAACAGAGCAACAGCGGCAATGGCGCACATTAAGCGGAAGAAAGATTTCCACTTCCATTGAAGATGAAATTAAAATGGTGTTGCAAAATGAACATGCAACGGGCAACCAGCTGAAAGTATGTATTGGTACCGACAGCCAGGTGAAGGCAGGTTTTACCGAGTTTGCCACCGTAATTGTTTTTGTACGCAAGGGCAAGGGTGGTTTCATGTACATCTGCAATGAAATAAGCAGGCAGAAAATGACCATTAAAGAACGGATGCTGACAGAAGTGGCCAAAAGTATTGATGTGGCGTATGCATTGTGCAACATCTTCAGCCGGTTTGGGGTGGATATGGAAGTGCATGCCGACATTAACACCAACCCAAACTTTAAAAGCAATGATGCGCTCAAAGAAGCCATGGGCTATATCATGGGAATGGGTTTTGCCTTCAAGGCAAAACCCGATGCCTTTGCAAGCTCCAGCTGTGCGAATAAAGTGGTGCAATAATTTAATAACAATAATAAAAGGTTTAAAAATGAAAATAGTGAACAGGGCAAAACAACACAAATACGAAGTATATAACCAGAAATCATATTCTCAATCAGGGTAAAAAATATTTTATGCCACATATACCAAATGCTGTGCGTGAACAGCACAGGCAACACATGGTGCAGCGGGAAGAAGCCGCGGCAAGGGTATTGCAGTTTTCACAAAAGCGGTTTAAAAAATTTGAAGAAATCATTTTCCATTTATTCAGGCAAGAAGATTTAAGTGCTTTTTATTCAGACAGGCGAATATGGAAAATTGCTGAATGCTTTAAAAAAATGGAATCGGCCGTGCATATAAAGGAAAGAGAGTTGTTTAAAGACATGCTTGTTTATTTATGCCGTTGCTCACAGTTGATAGCTGATGAACAGCATATACAGGCTGTATTTAACATCTTCTTATTCCGTAAGCACTGGCTTGCTGATCTGCATAACTGGAAACCTTGTTTAAAACAACCCTATGGCCAGGTTAAAGAGCTGACAGAATTTTTGTTTTGTAAATACCGCATGCCTGGTTTTTTGCATAAAGCCTTTTATGAAAGCAATATGTCGTTGTACATAAAATGGTACATACACATTGGCAGCGGTGGAAGTATAAGGGAACTGGCAGATATGCCGGCAGTGTTTACACAAAAAATGGGACATTTCTTTTTGCAGGCACATTATAAGTTCACTGTTACAGAGGCATTGCGCTGGGCACAAGTAAAAGGGCTTGGTGGAACTGATGCCCTGGCTGAACGTGTTGCCTACTCGTGGATCGCACAAAAGCCATTTGGCGATGAACAGTTTTGGTTTTCGTTTTTGCAGCTGCTGGTTAACGGGGGTATGTTTCATTGCGACAAATTAACGGAACTGGTGGATTATGTAAGGGAGGCTAAAAGAGAAAACAACCTGTACAGCCTTAAAGGAAGGAATCTTTCTTCTTTAACAAGACAAAGCGATGAGTGGCACAAAAGGTTTTCAAAATATAAGGGTAACGAAATGTGGAAGCCATCGGGTATTGGCGGGTTAAAGTACCAGAAGAAAAGAGAGCTGATTGTAATTGAAGAACTGACAGAAACAGCAAAACTCCGGGAAGAAGGAAGAACCATGAAACATTGTGTGGCATCCTATTCCTTTTATTGCGCCAAAGGCAGGTCGGCAATTTTTTCCATCAGGAAATTTTCAGATGGCATACTGCTGGAAACACTTGCAACAATAGAGGTAAATCTTTCATTAAAAAGAATAGTGCAGGCAAAAGCGAAGATGAACAACCCAATCAATGAAGAGGCGAAATATTATATGAAGGCATGGGCTGCTTCAGAAGCATTGAGCTTTAGCCCGTATTTGTAAGTTTTTACAGGAGGGAAGAAGCGGTTGCAGTGCAGTCAAAAACAACAATACTGGTTTTCAGAAGGGAAGCATTGATGAATTAAAATATGGCTGCGCATGCAGCAAAGAGCTTGCTTAACGGCAAGAAGGGCAAAATACCTGTTAACAGCAAACCGGGCAAGTGTGTACAAGCACTGCAGTGCGGCGGTGGTAACCTGCTGTATGCTGTTGCGTTTCCGGGTCTTGTCCTCCATTTAACCTGTGGGTCATGGGTTCAAATCCCATTCACTTTTAGCAGTGATAGCTCAGCTGGGTAGAGCAACAGACAATCCGCCGGTTCGAATCCGGCTCACGTATACCACGTGATAGCCAAGTGGTCAAAGGCAAAGCAGTTGGGATGCTTGATGTAAAGGAGTACACCGCTCCGTAAAATGGTGAAACAAAAGCCTGCAGTATCATCCGGCCGCATTTCAACCCTCTCCCGTGGAGGGGGAAGCAATAAAGCAACCTTGTTGTTACCAGCAAACAGGTAAATGAACAGCAGATGATTTTCGCTTTAACAGTTGCAACATGCAATGAAGTTTGCACGCTCAATTGTAAAACCGGCAATACAAAAACTGTGCACCGCCTGTTTCCGTAAAAACGGGGTGGATGATACCAGCGGGCTTTTTTAAAAACAAAATATAAACCCGTCATAGAATTCGTGTAATTAGTGTAATTCCTAAAATTCGTGACATAATATGTAAACAATGAAACGTGTAAAAGTAAACGCCTACCAGGTTGCACTGGTTTTTAAAAACGGCGTGTACCAGCAAATGCTGAAAGAAGGAAAATACTGGTTCTGGAAAGGAGAAACCATACTGGTATACGATTTAAACAAACCATTTTATGCACCGGCCGAACTCAACATCATGCTGAAAGATGAACAGCTGGCAAATGCCCTGCATGTAGTGGATATAAAAGACAATGAAATTGCCCTGCAGTACGAAAACGGTTTGCTGAAGGCTGTACTCACTGCAGGCCGTTATACCTTCTGGAAAGGAATGATCGAGTATGAATTTGTACTGGCCGATACCAGCAAGATCGAAATAACCGAAAACATCAGCCGGGCCACTTTGCAAAACAGGTTGCTGCAGCCATACGTGCGCAGCTATACTGTTGAAAGCTACGAAAAGGCTTTGCTGTTTGTAGAGGGTAAATACGTACGGCCACTTACAAGCGGTGTGTACTACTGGTGGAAGAACGCCATCAGCATTGTGGTGGGCAAGGCCGATACCCGTGTGCAGCAACTGGAAGTAAACGGCCAGGAGATACTTACAAAGGATAAGGCCGCACTGCGTATCAACGCATGGGCACAGTACAAGGTAGCAGATGTGGAGAAGGCTTTGCTGGAAAACAAAGACTACGATAAACAATTGTATGTGGCCGTGCAGCTGGCACTGCGTGAGTATGTGGGTAATTGCAGCTTTGATGAACTGCTGGACAAGAAAGATGCCGTGGCGCCATTTGTAATGGAACAGGTGCAGGACAAAGCCAGCAAACTGGGTGTGCAGCTGGAAGGCTTTGGTATACGTGATATTGTATTGCCGGGCGATGTAAAGGAGATCATGAACAAGGTACTGGTTGCCGAAAAAACCGCACAGGCCAACACCATTATGCGGCGTGAAGAAACCGCCAGCACCCGGAGCCTGCTCAACACTGCCAAACTGATGGAAGAAAACAGCATGCTGTGGAAACTGAAGGAGATGGAATACGTGGAGAAGATTGCTGAAAAGATCGGTGAGATCACCGTGAACGGTAACGGTGCATTGCTGGACCAGCTGAAGCAGATCTTTGCAAGCAAACAATAAACCAACATCCGGTGCCAGCCGGTGCCGGATGTTTTTTTATCCGCCGTAGCCCTGGCGAAGGCGGATTTATTTTGTACTTAGCTTTAGCAATGCTATGGGGCATCGTTGTGCCTGTCCGCCGTACACTATGGCAGGTGGGTCACTCACTTGTGCTGCATAACTTTATTCAACTTAAATGATTTCGATCCGCCTGTCTGAGTCTTGTACTGGTGCAACGATGCCACAACAAGTAAAAGAAGCTGGTATCAAAAAAATCAAAAACCGCAAATTGCATCTGTGTAAATCCGTGCAATCTGTGAAAAAAACAAAACAATGAGCAAATTAAAAATAACAGCAAAAGAATTAAGGGCCACCGGCTTCCCGGAAGGACCGGTTATACCCGTGGCCATGCATGTAATGGAAAAGCATTACAAACATCATACAAAGGAAGCGGCCTTTGAAATATTGAAATCAATTTTAAATGCGCCGGAGAATTATTTAAGCGATGAAATATTAAAACCCATCGCAGAAAAACTGGTGCCCGAAGCAGCAGCAGACGGAATGAATATTTCATTGAACGCATCTGGTATACAGTTCAATGTTTTCGGGCAGGAACATATTGAAGAAGGCGCCATGCACCAGATGTACCAGGCGGCAAAATTACCCGTGAGTGTGGCCGGCGCTTTAATGCCCGATGCACACAGTGGTTATGGTTTGCCTATTGGAGGTGTGCTGGCAACAGACAATGCTGTAATACCCTATGGCGTGGGTGTGGATATTGGTTGCAGGATGTGCTTAAGTATTTTTGCCATCGATCCTAAAGACCTGGTGCAAAGAGAAAATTTCTTTGCACGTGAAATTGCCGAAGCCACCATGTTTGGTAGTGGCGCACAGTTTGACCAGGCCGCCAACCATGATGTGATGGAAAACGAATTGTTTTACCAATTGCCGCTGTTAAAAAATTTACACGGCCGTGCATGGAAACAATTAGGTACATCCGGCAGTGGCAATCACTTTGTGGAATTTGGTGTGATTGAGATTGCAGAGAAAGACGCCGTGCTGGGAGTGGAACCTGGCAAGTATGTGGGTTTACTCTCTCATTCCGGTTCAAGGGCACTGGGCGCCAATATTGCCAATCATTATACCAAGATTGCCATCAGCAAAAGGCGTTTACCGCAGGATGCAAAAAACCTGGCCTGGCTCAGCCTGGATGAGGAAGCCGGTATTGAATACTGGAATGCCATGAACCTTGCGGGTGATTATGCAAGCGCCTGTCACCATGTGATACATGCAAAAATTGCAAAACAGTTAGGACAGCGGCCATTAAAAATGGTGGAGAACCACCACAATTTTGCATGGAAAGAACAATGGGAGGGCCGTGAAGTGATCGTTCACCGTAAAGGTGCCACACCGGCGGGTAAAAATGTGCTGGGTATTATTCCCGGCAGCATGACGGCCGATGGATTTATTGTAAAAGGAAAAGGCGAAACCGCATCGGTAAACTCCGCATCGCATGGTGCCGGAAGAAAGATGAGCAGAACAAGGGCCCTGCAAACAGTTACCGATAAACAGTTCAAAGACGAGCTGCAAAAGTTTGGTGTAAAACTGCTGGGCGGCGGACTCGATGAATCACCTTTTGCCTATAAAGACATTCATGAAGTGATGCAAAGCCAGCAGGCTTTAGTGGATGTGGTGGGAAGGTTTACACCTAAAATTGTAAAGATGGACGGTGCGAAACACAGGAGCTGGAAGAAAGGTAAGGAAGAAATAATGGGGGAATGATCCCCCATTATACTTTTTATCAGACAAGGTTGGTTAATGGCAGTGGTTATTAAGCAGTTTCGGCAACAACATCGCTTACATTGGTAATAACATAACGGCAGCCGTTACAGGCAACAGCACCTTCCTGGAAATACCAGCGGCATGTTTTGCGGATGGAGCAGTCGGGCAGGTCGTTTTTTTGCGGGATGCTGTCAAGCGCCAGTACCGCTTTAATTACGCCGCACTCTTTACCGGTCCATTGTTTGCAGCCGCTTTGCACGCATTTATTGCTGAAACGGAAATGGTTTTCCAGCTCATGCACATCGCCGGTATCATCTATAAACTCCTGTGTTACTTCCACAGGATCTGAAAAAAAGCCCACTGTACCGTTTGCGTTTACCACGCCCAGCAGGTTTGAACCAACCTGCCCCAATGAACTGGGACAGGTTTTGTTTTGTGTTTCTTTCATACACCGGGTATTACATGCGTTGGAAACCACCTGCCTTTAATGCAGCCAGGTCTTTAAAATTTTTGATCCAGATGCCCAGCCATTCCGGCCGTTTAATGCCCCAGATACTGTCTTTGGGGATCACCCTGATATTTTTTGCGATGTACGCAGTGGCGGCAGCATTGATTGCTTTTTGCAAACCGGCTTCCTGTGTTTTTGTAAGTTCAACACCATCCATCTGAACTTTAAAAATTTGTTTTGCCATAATTATAAAGTTTAAAAGTGATTGTGTAAAACTATACAGCATTATAAACCCCGTCAATACCCTAAAGCGGTAATCTTTTACAATGCAATTACAAACCGCCGCATCGTGTAAAATTTTTTTCAGCTAATTTTACCTTCTTAACCCCAATCAATGCTTTCTACCACCGACAGAATAAAAGATCTTTTTGCATCATTTGCAACTGACGTCATCACCACTATAGATAAACTGCCGCAGGCCGGCAGCGAACGTGCCTATTACCGTATCCACCCCGCGGCAAAAAATTATATCGCCACCTATGGCGCCAATATAAAAGAGAACGAAAGCTTTTTATACTTCTCTGAACATTTTGGAAAAAAGAAACTGGCCACACCTAAAATATTCGCCGTAAGCAAGGAGAAAGACATTTATATACAGGAAGATTTTGGGGACGTGTCATTACTGAACAGCCTGGAAGCCGAAGGTTTTGTACAACCGGTTTACGATTTGTACAAACACAGTTTGCAGCAACTGGCCCTGTTGCAGGTAAAGGGACACGAGGGCATGGATTATAAAAAGTGTCTCACCAACAGTTCCTTTGGCAAGGAAGCCATTATGGCCGACCTGCTGTATTTCAAATATTATTTTTTGGATGCACTGCGCAGGCCATACGACAAGCAAAAATTGATTAAGGATTTTGAAGCGCTGAGTAATTATTTGTCGCATACCGAATACAAGTTTTTTATGTTCCGCGATTTCCAGAGCAGGAACATTATGATAAAGCAGGACGGCGGTGTTGGTTTTATTGATTACCAGGGCGGGATGAAGGGAGCACCGCAATATGATGTGGCTTCGCTGCTGTCGCAGGCAAAGGCCAATCTTCCTGAAGAATGGAAACAGCATCTTTTAGAAGATTATATCAACTCATTTGAAGCCATTGTGGGCGAAACGGTTGACAGGGATGTGTTCCGCAGTCAGTACAATGGTTATGTGCTCATCCGCCTCCTGCAGGTATTGGGTGCTTATGGTTTCCGCGGTTTGTTTGAACGCAAGGCACATTTTTTAACCAGCATTCCGCTGGCACTGAACAACCTGAAATCGTTCATCACTTATCACAGTGTTGGTATTGCTGTGCCGGAGTTTAAAAAAGTACTGGAGCTATGCATCAGTGATGAAGTGATTGCAGAGTTCACGCCTGTACAGGCCACTGCAGAAACACCGCTGGTGGTGAGCATTAACAGCTTTTCATTTTTACAACAGGGTTACCCCACAGATGAAACAGAAAATGGCGGTGGCTTTGTATTTGATATGCGGGGTATTTTAAACCCCGGCCGTTTTGAAGAATATAAACACTTATCAGGACTTGATAAACCCGTGAAAGATTTTTTAGAACAGCAAAGCAAGATGCCCGAATTTTTGAATAGTGTGTACAGCATCGTCGACATCAGCGTCGAAGATTATATCAAACGCGGCTTTGCCAATCTCTGCATCAATTTTGGCTGCACCGGCGGCCAGCACCGCAGTGTATATGCTGCCGAAGCCGTGGCCCGGCATTTAAGAAATAAGTTTAAGGTTAAAATTGTATTGAATCATTCAAACAGGCAAAATTGGAAAACCGGACCAAAGCAATAATATTCTCCGCTGGTTTAGGCACACGTTTTAAACCATGGACAGATAAGCATCCCAAAGCATTGGCAGTTGTTAATGGTAAATCATTGTTGCAGCGCAACATTGAATACTTACAACAATATGGTATTACCGATGTGGTGGTGAACATTCATCATTTTCCACAGCAGATCATAAGTGCCATTAAAGAAAACAAAGGCTGGGGCAGCAATATCATCATCAGTGATGAAAGCGATGAAGTGCTGGAGACCGGTGGTGGTTTGGTAAAGGCAAGAAAATTGCTGGACGGTGATCAACCCTTTCTTTCACTGAATGTTGACATTCTTACCAACCTTGATCTCAATAAGCTGATGGCGTTTCACCAGCAGCACCAGCCACTGGTTACTTTTGGCGTTACCAACCGGAAATCATCAAGGGTATTATTGTTTGACGATAACAACCGTTTGTGCGGCTGGAAAAATGTGAGCACAGGCGAAACAAAAATTTCTATTGATAAACCCGGGCTGGTGGAGAAAGCTTACAGCTGCGTGGTGATTTACGAACCGAAAATATTTGATCTGATCAGGCAAAAGGGAAAGTTCTCCATCATGGATACTTATTTGGACCTTGCGGCGGAACATGTGATTTTAGGATACGATCACAGTGGCGATAAACTGGTGGATGTGGGCAAGCCCGAGAGTGTGGCAGTGGCCGAAGCACTGTTTTCATAAAAGAAGCCGGTTTTTAAAACCGGCTTCTTTATTTATTATTCTCTTCCATCCAGTAAATTTCCTAAACCGCCTAAAATGCTTCCTTCTTCTTTACGGTGATAAGTGTATTGCTGTAACCTTCCGGCCAGCCTGCTGATGGGTAATGATTGTAACCATACTTTACCAGGGCCGGTGAGTTTGGCAAAGAACAAACCTTCGCCGCCAAACATCCAGTTCTTGATACCACGCACCATTTCAATATCAAAATCTATGGAAGGCGTGTAAGCCACCACGCAACCGGTATCCACTTTTAAAACCTCGCCGGGCTGCAGGTCTTTTTCAATGATATAGCCGCCTGCATGGGCAAAGGCATAACCATCGCCTTCAATTTTTTCCATAATAAAACCCTCGCCGCCAAAAATGCCGGTGCCCAGCCTGCGCTGGAATTCGATGCCGATGCTCACTCCTTTGGCTGCGCATAAAAAAGCGTCTTTTTGTGCAATGATCTTTCCACCCAGCTGTGCCAGGTCAAATACAATTATTTTACCGGTATAGGGTGCGGCAAAGCTCACACGTTTTTTCCCCTGCCCCATATTGGTAAATGCGGTCATGAATAAACTTTCGCCTACCAGCAAACGCTTGCCGGCGCTGAAGAGTTTGCCCAGCAGGCTGTTGTCCTGCTGCTGGCTGCCGTCGCCAAAAATGGTTTGCATTTCAATGCCGTTGTCCATCATCATAAAGGCGCCGCTTTCGGCAATGGCTGTTTCGTTGGGGTCCAGTTCAATTTCTACAAACTGTAATTCTTCCCCGTAAATTTTGTAATCAATTTCGTGGTTACTTATCATGGCTGAATTGTTATGCCCTTTTTTTATTTAAAAATCCAGGGCGATGAATGAAAAGGTTTATACTGTAAAAATATGGTGATTGCATAAAAAAAGGCCGCCCATTTTCATGAGCGGCACCATTATAACCAAAAACTGGTTTTTCAACCAATAACATTAGCTCTTTTTCAGTGTGCCATTCCACACTTTTTTACCCTGTATCCTTCTCACCAGGTACATCAATCCAACAAAGATGAAGTAGAAGGGGCCGAGGAAACCAAAGATGGCCACCCATTTACCGCCATAGAATTTCTCCATGGGCCTGCGCAACCTTTCAGCAATCAGGTACATGCTGGGCACCATGATGAGGGTGAGGAAGAATGCGAATATCAAACCGAATATGATCGTCCAGCTCAATGGCCCCCAGAACACCACACTGTCGCCACCAAAGAAAATATGCGGGTTAAAATGCTGGAACAATGAAATAAAGTCGATGTTGAAACCAACCGCCAGCGGCAGTAAACCCAAAATGGTGGCAACAGCGGTAAGCATTACCGGTATGATACGGATCTTACCGGCCTGTATAGCCGCTTCCCTAGTTTTCATACCACGGCCACGCAGCTCATCGGTAAATTCTATCAGCAATATACCGTTCTTGATCACAATACCGGCCAGCCCAACAATACCAACCATCAGCATGATGGTGGCAATGGTCATGCCGGTAAATGCATAGCCCAGGAACACACCAATGATGGAGAAGAATATTTCCGACATCACGATGAATGGTTTGCTCATGGAGTTGAACTGCAGTATCAGTATCAGGAAGATGAGCGCAATGGCAATTCCCAATGCCGTACCCAGGAAGGTAAGGTTTTCCTTTTCCTGTTCGCTCTGGCCCGATTGTTTAATGGTAACATCAGATGGAATCCTGTTACGCACTTTAAAATCTTCGATCTTACTGGCGAGCTCTTCGTTAACAGGACCCACCATGGTTGGATCCAGCACATTACTCTGCAGCTGTATGGTACGGCGCACGTTTTTACGCTTGATGCCACCTGCAGTATTGGTATAATCCACCCTGGCCACGGCGCTTAACGGTATTGATTTCACCCGCATGGTATTCATGTCCATGAATGTGATGCGCATGTTCATGATATCTGTAAGGTTGTTGCGTACAAGATCGGTGGTGCGTAACTGTATCTTGTATTCATCTTCACCATCTTTGAGTTTGCTTACTTCCTTACCAAATACAGCAGTGCGCACTTCCATCCCAATTTGCCCGGTGCTCAGTCCTTCCATCATGGCTTTTTCACGGTCAACATTAATGGTGATCTCGGGGTTGCTGAGGTCAACATTCATTTGCAGGTTCTCCACGCCGGCCACCTGGTTGGTGTCGAGGTAATTGAACAGGTCGGTTGACACTTTGGAAATGCTTTCAAAATTATCTCCTGATACTTCAATGTTTACCGGAGGATCTGTTGGAGGACCGCCATCTTCCTGCGCTACTTCCACGCTGGCGCCGGGTATACCTTTTACCCTTTCACGTATCTCATCCATGAAAGGCCTTGTTTTTTTGCCTTCACGTTTTTCATACTCCACAAAGCTTACCTGTATACGGCCCAGGTTCGATTGCGTGCTGCGGTTATTATCCCTGGGGTTATTGGCACTAACGGCCACGTTGGAAATAATACTCTCCACAATACCGCCGGGTTTGGTGGGCAGTTCGTTTGCCAGCACTTTCTCCACGCGGTCTTCCAGCACATGTGTAACACTGTCGGTATATTTTACATCGGTACCCACGGGAAGTTTCAAATACACGTATATAAAGTTGGGATCACCGCTGGGGAAGAAGGTGGATTTGTTTCCACGCATCATCAGTAACATCACCGACAGTGCAAACACACCAAACAGTGAGGCAAACATCCAGGCCGGTCTTTTGCCTTTCAATATCCAGCGCAGCAGTTTTTCGTAACGCACCATTAATTTGGGCAGTGAGTTATGCTGGAATTTAAAGATCACATCGTGCAGCACATAACGGCTTAATAAAACAAGTCCGGTCATGATGAGCAGGAAATTACCAAAACCATGCATGGTATATTTCTTCGCTTCCAGTGCAACGTTATCGGCACCCAATGATCCTATTTGTGAACCGATGCCAAATCCAATTAAGTTGAACAGCACACCCAGTATGAGCATGGCCCAGAACCACCATTTTTTAAATACCAGTTTCTTCGGTTCTTCATACTCTTTGCCTTCGGGCTTCATAAAACTTACAGCAAATACGGGGTTGAAGATGAATGCCACGATCAGTGATGCTGCCAGTGTAAGAATGAGCATGGTGGGCAGATAGATCATGAATTTACCGATCAAACCTTTCCAGAACAGCAGCGGGAAGAAGGGTGCCAGCGTGGTGGCGGTACCCGCCAGTACCGGTATAAATACTTCACCTGCTGCTTCCTTGGCACTGCGCACAATGGGCACTTTGCCATTGGCATAAATACGGTGGGTGTTTTCAATTACCACAATGGCATCATCCACAATAATACCCAGCCCGAACAGCAGTGCAAACAGCACAATAAAGTTGAGCGTAACATTGGTGCCAATGATCCAGTCGGCCAGCGGCAAAAACAGGAAGGCCACAAACACGCTCAATGGTACACTCAGCGCCACAAAAAATGCGTTGGTGATACCCATAAAGAACATCAGTATCAGCAATACCAGTATAAAACCAATTACAATGGTATTTACCAGGTCGGTAAAAGATGTTTTGGTTTGCTTGCTCTGGTCGCCGGTGATCACCACTTTAAGGTCGGCAGGTATCTCACCTTTCTTCTGCATATCGGCTACTTCGGCCTTTACTTTATCGGCACAGTCAATAAGGTTTTCACCGGCACGTTTTACAATGTTCAGGGTGATCACATTTTTACCATCCAGGCGGGCAAAACTTTCTTTTTCTTTAATGGTGTCTTTTATCTCTGCAATATCTTTTAAATAAACCGCGGCCCCCTGTGCACTGCTGCGCACCACAATGTCGTTCATGCTGAGGGCGCTAACAAACTGCCCCTTCACACGCAGGGTGCGTTTCATATTACCCACTTCCATCAAACCACCGGTAATATCCCTGTTTTCGCGGCTGATGGCATTTTCCACATCGGTAAAGCTTACACGTGCCAGGCTCATTTTATAAGGATCTACGTTTACCTGTATCTCCCTTTCCGGCGCACCTACAATTTCAGCCCTGGTTACTTCGGGCAGGTCTTCAATGTGATCCTGCATCTTATCGGCATAATATTTCAGTTTGATACCGTCGTAATCACCACTGATGTTTACAAACATGATGGGTATTTCACTGAAAGAAAATTCCTGCGCCTCGGGTTGCGAAGTGAGGTCGGTTGGCAGGTCGGTCTTTGCCTTGTCAATGGCGTCTTTTACTTTTTGTTTGGCGATATCGGTTTTTACATCGGTATCAAATTCCACCACGATCAGGCTGTAATCGGTTTGGGAGGTGCTGGTAATTTTTTTAACCTTGGCACCGCTGATACCTTTTAGTTGTTTTTCGATGGGTCTTGTTACCAGGTTCTCGATATCTTTTGGTGAGTTACCCACGTACACCGTTACTACCGAAATGGTGGGCACTACGATATCGGGAAACTGTTCTTTGGGCATGGTGTTAAACTTTATCAGCCCGTACAGGGAAATGATAACTGCAATAATGTAAATAGCAGTTTTATTATCAATTGCCCAGCTGGTAAGTTTAAACTCTTTAAACTTTTTGGCTATTCCTTCGCTAATGATATTCATAAAATAATTTTGTGTTCAGCAGTTGGTCTTTTTTCTGCTTCAGTGGCGTCGCACTCTTGTACAGTACAGCCATACTGAACTTTTTATGTTTGTTATTACTTACTAACGGCGCTGATCAGCTGTCCTTCGTACAGGCTCTGGTAACCTTCGGTAACCAGTTGCTCGCCGCCCTTCAGTCCTGATTTTATTTCTGCTTTATCGCCATATATCTCACCAATGATCACGGTTACCCTGTGTGCAACAAACTTGCCATTGCCGCCATTTACCATTATATACACATACTTGCCGCTTTCGTCACTCTGCACCATGTTAACGGGTATCACTATTGCACTGGCAGCACTGTAATCTTTAATTTTCATTATTGCAGTTTGATTGGGTTTTAAAGATGCATCGGATGTGATCTTTGCTTCGGCGGTAAAGCCCCTCATGGTTGGGTCAACACTTTGACTGATCAGTGATATAGATGAATGCAGGTTCAGTTTGCCCGCATCGGGAATATTCACCAGTACAGGCATACCGGTTGCGATCCTTGTCAGGTAGTTTTCCGGAACGTTGGTAACAATTTTTAAACTGCTTTTGTTTACAATTTTGATTTGCGGCCCCGTTGCACCCATACCTGTAAATGTTTCACCAACATGAATGTTCACAATATCAGCCACACCAGTTACATCACTATAAACATTGGTGGTGTTTAATTGCTGTACAAGTGTTTTTACATTTTCTTCCGCAGCGTCCACGCTATTGTCCAAGCCTTCCATATTTGATTTGGAACTGAGCAGCTGTACCTCTGTACCAATACCCTGGTCCCACAAATTTTTCTGACGTTGGTATATGGTTTTAGCCAATGAAGCCTGCACCTTTAAGGCATCTGCTGATTTTTTTGCAGCAGCTATTTGCTGGCGGATGATGGCGTCGTCTAATTTTAAAACAAGCTGTCCCTTTTTTACAAGCTGTCCCTGTTTTATATAAACAGCTTTAACAAGACCACCGCCCTGCGGGCTCATCATGCTGGAACTGGTGGGAGAAATGTAGGTGATGTTATCCGCATCCACCCTTCCCAGCAAGTCGATATAATGTTCAAAAGGCTGTGCCGTTACCGGCGCTACCGTTACCAGTTTTACTTTGGCCGCATTGGCTGCGTTAGTGTCGAGCCTTAAAATATCTGCCTCCAGTTTTTTGATGCTTGCTTCGCTTTCTGTTCTTGTTTTCTTTTCTTTTTCCAGTTTGGCTTTTAAATCATTCAGCTCAGCAGTACCGTCTTTTTTACTGCCGCCGCAGCTGAGTAAGATAACGGCTGCTGTTGTGATCAGTCCAATAGTTTTTAATTGTTGCATATAATTCAGTTTGTAAGGTGTTTGGTTAAAGTTTTCCTGTTGCTTTCAGCCAGTCGATCTTGGCAGTGATGGCATCATATACTGCGCTGTAATAATTATTCTGTGCCACTTTCAGTTCTGTTTGTGCGTTATAGATCTCCTGGTTGCTGCCCAGTCCCTGTTCAAATTTTTTCTTGCTGGTATTGTATACCTTCTCTGCCAGCTCTATGTTTTTCTTTTGCGCATCCATGGTAAGCAGGGCTGTTTTCATTTTCAGCTTTGCCTGCTCAATATCATGGTCAATAAGCTGCTTGTACTGCTCTATATTATTGTTGGTTTTTTGCAGTGCCAGTTTTGCCTGGTTGATCCTGCTCTTCTTTGCAAAACCGTCAAACAATGATGCCTGTATCTTAATACCAATAAGTGATGTGGTGAACCAGTCGCCTTTTCCAAAAAAGTCAAACTGGCTGCGCTGCGCATTTTTGCTGTAGCTGCCAAATGCCACCACAGTTGGTATATAAGAAAGTTTATAGCGCCTTATGTTGTACTCATTCAGTTTCTTACCAAAATCCAGCAGTTGCATTTCTTTGCGGTCGCTGTAATTGAAGTTATTGTCCAGTATGCCCTGTTTCAGGTCTGCTTCACTTAAAGTATCTGTTAACAGCAGCTCTTCTTTTTGTGGCATGGCCATCAAAAATTTCAGTGCGGCGTTACCGGCCAGCAGTGCATTCTCCACTTTTTGTTTTTCGGTGGTGAGGTTGGTGAGCTGAACCGTTACTTTGTCTACATCCAACTTTTCTGCAAAACCGTTCTTGTACATTTCTGTTACATCATGCAGCAGTTTCTGAAAGCGGTCAATATTGGCATCCAGCGATGTCATTTGTGTTTTGCCCACCACCAGCTGGTAATAGATCTTCTGGATGTTCACCTTGATGTTCTCTTCAGTGATCTGTTCGTTTTTTCTTGCAAACTGCATCAGCGTGTTCCTTGCCTGCAGGCCAACAAACACCTGCCCGTCAAACAATATCTGGCTGGCATCAAAGCCGCCGTTGGCATTGTACTTGGTGCCAAATTTTACAGCTGCAAATGTGCCGGGGGCACCGCCAAAGAACTGTGCGGGGATGAGGCTGGTGGGTATCTCCAGGTAATCGGTAAGCCCCACGCTGGCATTCACCTGCGGGTAGGCAAGGGCGGTAACCTCTTTGTTGGTTTGCTCCTGTATCTGGATATCCAGCAGCGCATTCTTTACCTGTGCAGAGTTTTTGATGGCATAGTCCACACATTGCTGTACGCTGAATTCATTTTTTTGCTGCGCATGTGCAGCGGCGGCTGTTAGCAAAATGGCGGTAACAGCCGTAAGTTTAAGCCAGGATTTTTTCATTCGTGTTCGTCTTTTTATTTTTTCTGTCCTGCAGATATTTGGTAATTAATTTATGTCCTTTAATGGTGGCCAGCCCGTATAAAAAGTGCATGGTCAGTTCGGTTTCCACTTTTATGAGGTCGAACTTGGTTTTTGGAAAAACCAGCTGGCTGAACGGGATCATCATGCTTTCGAGCCTTGCCTTTACATGAATGTCAATATCAATTTCCGGCCGGTAGAGTTCTTCTCCAATACCCCTTTCAATATTTTCTTTTAATACCCTGTATAAAAAAAGGTATTTGTGCTGTGTAAATTTTTCAAATGCCTTTGGATAGTACTTCTCCATTTCGTGCAGCACGGCAGGGTTCATGTTCTGGAACATTTCCTGCATCATATCCAGCGCCAAAAACACTTCATGAATGGCGTTTTTGGCTGCTTTCCGGTCAGTATCACAGCTCTCCCTGTTCTGGTTCAGTACATCAATAATTACCGCGTCCACCAGTTCATCCTTATCGGCATAATACTGGTACAATGTTTTTTTTGACACACCCAGCTGTACGGCGATCTCATCCATGGTTACGGAGCGGAGCCCGTACTGCATAAAAAGTTCGTGTGCTTTTTGTTTGATCCTGTTTTTCACTATGCTTGTTGTTTAAAAGCGGGCACAAAACTATGGAAACTTTTTTGGTTGCCAAAGTTTCCATATAATTTTTTTTGCAGTTCATCCGCAAAAAAATGCCGCTGGTACAAAAAAAGGGCCCGTGGCCCCCCGGAATAGATTGTGCGCAAAGCGCCTTACACCGCGGTGTTCAGTATAAATGAAAAAGTGCTGCCGGCCCCCAGCTCGCTTACAACATGAATGGTTCCGCCCTGTGCCTCAATAAATTCCTTGCTGATGCTGAGTCCGAGACCCGTACCTTCCTTTTTGCTGCCGGGTATGCGGAAGTAACGGTTGAAGATCTTATCCCTGTATTCTGGTGCAATGCCCTGGCCGGAATCGGTGACGGAGAACACCAGCTGCTTGTTTTGTGTTGCTGCGGAAATGATAACAGTGGCGTTTTCGTATGAATACCGGATTGCATTTGAAATAAGGTTGGTGAGCACCCAGGTGGTTTTCTCACTGTCGGCCATTACTGCAGGAATCGTTTCCGGCAGTTTTACCTGGAGGGTTACATTTTTTTCTGCAGCAGCGCTATGGTTGGCCTGCACCGCATCCCCGATAATATCTTTTACAGGTGATGGAGAAAGCGTCATTTGTATCACACCGCTTTCCACCTGCGTCATGTTCAGCAGTTCCCCGGTAATTTTCAGCAGCCGGCCGGTATCATCTTTAATACTGTTGATGAGGCTTTGCTGTTCTTCATTCACCGGTCCTGTTTGTTTATTTTCCAGTAATTGCAAACTCATCTTTATAGCTGATATGGGTGTTTTGAGTTCGTGCGATATGGTGGCAATAAAATTGGTTTTGGCAAAATCAAGTTCTTTAAAGGGAGTGATGTTTTGCAGCAGTATCACATTGCCAGCCAGTGTTTCGGTTGTTTCACCGGTGGGCGTTATTTTAATGGGCACCACCTGTTTTTGAAAATAGCTTTCTTTATTATCGGCATATATTTTAATAAGCTCCTGTTTTGAATTTTCTTCCTCAGCCGGTTCAAACATATCTTTTACCAGGGAACGCACCAGGTCGTTGGTAATGGCGATATTCTGAACAGGTTTGCCAATCACTTCCGCGGCCCTGAGCCCGGTAATTTTTGCGGCCACTTCATTTATAAACAGGATATGGTTTTTTGCATCAAGACCGATAACGGGGTTGCTGATATTATTGATAAGTGTTTCGATGCGTTTTTTTTCCATCAGCAGTTTGTCGAGGTTGCTGGCCTGGTATTCTTCCAGTTTTTGCGCCATCGTGTTAAAGGCGCCTGCCAGTTCACCAAACTCATCATGCTTTTCAAAATGAACACGGCTTGAGTAATTCTGGGCAGCAATTTCCTTGATGCTGCCTGTAAGTTCTTTTACCGGGTTGGCAATATTACCGGGGAGATTGAGCAGCATTACAAACGCAATTAAAAAACAGATGGTGCCGGCCATTGCGATCCACAGTGTTGCCGAGTCTGCTGTTTTTTCTGCGGCTGCGCTCTTCTTTTCAATGGCCTGCATGTTCAGCAGCATGATATCGGTAAGTCCGTTATGCACAGCAGCAGCCAGGGCGGTATCTGCAGGATTGTTTTTAAGTTTTGCAAAACCGGTTGCCAGTTGTGCTGTAAGCTGCTGCTCACCGGGCTCTGTAATATTGGCCTGTTGCTTTTGAAGGTTTGTTTCAAAACGGACAATATCATTGCTGTCGGTATTGTTTTTGTTCACCGATTGCAGCATTTCGCGGCAATAATCCAGCGAATTATAATTTGCCACTAAAATATTTCTTGTGTCGTTTGAAAGACGGCTTATATAAAAACCTGCTATTGCAGAAAGCAGCACGATCATGCCAAACAGCAGGCCCATACCCAGCAGCAGTTTTTGTTTAATTTTCATGTGCGTTACTTGTTTTTATTGCCACATGGAGTCATCATAAAGAAATATTCATTCCCCTGATATAAAAATGAATCCTTCTTTATCGCTCATTTCATCAGCTTAAAATTACTAAGTCAATATTGCTTGCCGATAATTTTTTCAGCAACTCATTAAAAACATTGGTGGCCAGAATAAGCCGGAACAGGCTCAGGTGCGGTTTACCAATGCAAATGGTGGTGATGCTTCTTTCGTCGCATTGCTCCATAATGGCTTTTGAGATATTACTGTGTGCTACTTTTATGATTTCGGCTCCCAGTTCGGTAGCGAGTTTAAAGTTATTGATAAGGTGCCGTTGTTTATCAAGCGGGATCTTTGCCGTGCTTTCGGCAGGTGTTTGCACATACAGCAGGTACCATTTGCTGTTATAATAGTTGGCCAGCCTGGCCGTTTTGCGTATCACTGTTTTTGCGGTTTGTTCATTGGAGCTGATGCAGGCAAGAAATCTTTCGTGCCTGGAAACATAGGTTTTGGTAATCTCGCTCTCCACTTTGCGTTCTACCTGGCTGGCCACTTCTTTTAAAGCCAGCTCACGCAGCTGGAGTATGTGTTCGCTTTTGAAAAAATTTTGTAAGGCTGTTTCAATTTTTGCGGCTTCATAGATCTTTCCTTCTTTTAATCTTGTTATCAGCTCATCTGCAGTGAGATCAATATTCACCACTTCATCGGCCATGGCCAGCACACTGTCGGGCACCCGTTCTTTTACTTCCACGCCGGTGATCTCTTTTACTTCATCATTCAGGCTTTCGATGTGCTGGATGTTTACGGCGCTGATCACATTGATGCCGGCATCCAGTATCTCCATCACATCCTGCCAGCGTTTGGCATTTTTGCTGCCCTCAATATTGGTATGTGCCAGTTCATCCACTATTACCACTTCGGGCCGCAGCGCAATTACCGCCTGCACATCCAGTTCCTCCAGCTCCTTGCCTTTGTAAAACAGTTTACGCCGTGGAATAACAGGTAACCCATCCAGCAGGTCGTGGGTTTCTTTCCTGTAATGTGTTTCTATGTAGCCGATCTTTACATCCACGCCATTGCGCAGCAGGGCATGCGCTTCCTGCAGCATGCGGTATGTTTTACCCACACCGGCACTCATGCCAATATAAATTTTAAATTTTCCCTTTCTCGACTTTTTGATCAGGTCAAGAAAATGCTGCACGTTATTTTCCCTTTCTTCCATTGATAGCAATTGAATGGTTAAAACCAAATTGCAAGCGATGTGGTGATACAACTGTTATTATTCAATAGTACCGGTGATTTGATAAAAATTTTATCCCTGCTGTTCAGGGCTCTTGCTTCTGCCCTTAACAATACATTTTTGAACGGGCTGTGACTGATGCCCACAGAAACCCCCGATGTTTGAAAACCATTTGCTGTTCCGGTTGGAATAATCACACCATTTTTATCGTGATAATATTCTCCCCTTGCGGCTAATGCCCAGTTCTTGCTGAAACTATGCTTAATAATAATCACGGCGGCATACCAGGTGTTTTTTGCTTTGCTGCCGGGTGTTTTTTGTTCAGTGCCTATATCAAAACCGGCGGTAAGACTGATTTTTTTTGTAAGGGTAAATATGCCATAACAATTCTGAAAAAAACGGTGCAGCCTGCTGCTGTCTGGTGTATCGGTTCCAATAAAATTGCTGTAGTTCAGCAATACATTGCCCGAAGGTTTATATTGTATCTGGGTACCCCAGCTCATCAGTGAATTGCCATCCACCCGTTTTATGCGCTGCCATCCGTTGAGTGCCATTACAGCCAGCAGCCATTTATCATTGCGTGAAGCATAGCTGAGCCTGGCACCGGTTTCATAATAAGGCGTATTATCTGCCATAATGCTGCGGGTAAGTGTCTGGCAGTCTTTGCTGATGGCGCTTTCAAAACCAATATGTGATGGCATGATGCCTGCATCCAGCCAGAGATTATTTTTTTTGCTGATGCGGATGCCGGCACAGGCTTCGTAAATATTTTTGAATGTACCCGGCTCTGCCGTGTAATTGGCATTCATATAAGTGCCTGCAGCCAGCGTAATATTGGCTCTTACGTTTTCAGTACTGTACCCGGCCCTGATGAAACCGAGGTTGAGGTTAAATTCATTGTGGCGGTTGTGGCTGTACATAAATGCCGGGCGGTTATTATTTGCAGGCTTATTAAAATCATAGCTGTAAAAAATTTCAGCATAACCACTTACCGTGAGCCTGCCTGTTGAATCCTGTGCTTTTGCAAACTGGCAATATAAAAGCAACAATGCTGTTGTGATCTTTTCCATATAGTTACCGGAGATTATCGAGGCTGATATTCAGTTTTAAAACATTTACCACAGAAGGACCGAGTATTGTTTTTTCAACATGCTGATCCACCAGCATTTTTATTTTGGATGCATCCAATTTTCGTGCTGTGGCAATTCTTGTAACCTGTACATATGCGGCTGACGGGGAAATATGAGGATCAAGACCGCTGCCGCTGGCAGTTACCAGGTCGGCCGGGATTTGTTCTTTTTTGATGCCCGGATTGTGTACTAAAAAACTGTCGATCCTTTCCTGAACTGTCTTTAAATAATCCGGGTTTGACGGGCCC